>SCPN01000015.1_pt1:572500-774249 | contig 774249 bp, 804 predicted proteins | sample 6106831 | NCBI WGS metagenome assembly SCPN01 (sample SAMN10720447, study PRJNA508395) | human gut metagenome | isolation source: Participant 1, 0 month | reverse complement strand
CGCAGATGACATCGAAGCGCAGGCATTGAAAACAGGTTTACAGCCTTCCGGCACTGATTTGAATGCGCCATCTCCGGCACAAACATCTGGCAAGAATGGATGGAGCAGGATACCGATCTTGGCTGGTTAATACTGGACAGCTATACCGATCCCAACAGCGTCCGGATCGGCGTCAACTGGGGATATACTCATCCAGTTTCGGAGTCGCAGCTTGATCCGAACTCTGTGATCGCCATAGCGGCTTTTTTGCTGCTGGTGATTTTCACGGGGTATCTTATCATCTATAACATTTCCAGATCTCGTTGTAGGGGATATCCGGTTTCATGGACTTCTTGAAAACCATTGGCACAACGCCCCGGCAGCTCAAACGTATCATTCGCCAGCAGGCACTTCTGCTTTGTCTGATCGGTACCTGGCAGGGTTGCTGTATGGCTACGGCATCGGCGCTGTTCTGGTGCCTGTTGTCTTGCGCTCCACCCAGTTGGATGCAGGCATCACCACCATCAGCACATCGCCTGTGATCTTCCTTGGTTCTATGCTATTCGCCTTGCTGACAGTGCTCTTGTCCTGTTCCAAGCCCGGAAAAATGGCAGCTGGTAAGGTCTCCAGGAGGCTACAAATATACGGATGCAATGCAGACTAAGAAAAACGGCGTAGCACCTGGGGAGAAGCTCCATCAGATGGCCTTGCCAATTTGGGACGAAACAAAAAAGACGGTACTGGTGGTGGTGTCTCTGGCACTGTCGGTGACACGTTCCAGCCTGTACCTTTGTAAGTTCCGCATGGAGAAGTATGATCCGCCAAGACCTGCGCCGATTTTATCGTCAGCACGCCCGACTATTTCCGTTACAACTCAGCAGATGAATTCATCACGCCAGAACAGATCGGAGAGATCGCAGCAAACACAAAGTCCAGGTCTTTCCGGTATCGATATGCTGTGCGAAACCCGTATATCTTTGATGACGGAGGATTCTGCGGCAGGATTGCGTAAGGTAATAAAGTGTCGAGGTGCAGATTGTTGCGGCATATGAGCCGCATGGAGCACCGGGCGATATGGTGATGGGAGATACCAGAATCGAGGCTCTGATAACAGCCCGTTTGACAAGCTGTGCAAGTGTTCGACGGAGATATTTCTCCTATGCTGGAGCCAAACAATAACGCCATTGCCATTTTTCCTTAGATGACTACGGTAATCGTCTAATCCTGAATACTAACCCAAGGTGGGAGAGAGATCACGATCACCGCACCTATGCGGACGATGTGAAATATATCGACAGCCACCGGGGAACTCCGCACCGAAGATACACCGGAGGAGTACTTTCAGGAAAACTGTATGGAGCTAGAGATGTAGTACATGGTCTGCGCCTTGGTAGAGCTTCCGTATTCCATGAGTTATCGTTATGGTGGTATTGGATATGAGACAGTTTTGTTCTGTGGATACCGCACAGAGGGACAGCGGCGGTGCGGCTATTCCGATGCTCTACCTGTTCGACACAGCAGACGACGCAGACGAGGCCGAAGCAGAGCAATATCTATCGAAGCTCACTGCCGGTGAGTTTTCACCCTTGATGTATGAAAGCAAGGCCACGGCTCGCTCTGAGTTTGCTCAGTTCCGGCAGATGTTCCTTCTGGTAGGTGGTATCCTCTGTGCTATCATCGGGCTGGTGGGACTCTTAAATTTCTTCAACGCCATGATGACCAGTATTCTTTTCCGCCGCCGTGAATTTGCTGTGCTTCAGGCTGTAGGAATGACGAACCGGCAGCTCAAAACCATGCTGATCTACGAGGATTGTTTTACGCAATGTCCTCCGTATCGGCGGCCTTTATTCTGTCGCTGGCGGTGGGACCTCTTGCAGGAAAAATGCTGGGCGGTATGTTCTGGTTCTTTGAGTATCGATTCACCATTCTGCCTGTCCTGCTGACAATTCCGGTATTTCTTCTGCTGGGTGGCTGATTCCTTGCATGATGTATGACAATGCAGCGAAATGCAGTGTTGTAGAGCAATTAAGGGATGCTCAATAACTGTTAAGCAAAACGGCCCTCTGCCAAGGAAAAGGCAGAGGGCTGAGTTTAATCTAAGGGTTTACATTCAGTTACAGTTTTAGATAAATTTCGGGATCACCGTTCAAGATCAAGTCTGCATATCCAACCGGATCATTGTAGATTAGATAATCCAGTTCTGACCGTTGATACATATTGTCAGCAACCCTCATTCTCCACGGCGATGGTATCAATGGCAATCATGCTGCCATCTAAAAATTTCAGTTCCACACAAGCGGTATCCATGTTAAACTCACAAGAAATCAATCTATCCATAAGAAACCTCCATTTTGCGGGATGTTAGATCATCCCAAAATATTTGAATGCTTCTCGGATTGCTTTCTCTTTTTCCTGCGGACACTGGGGCTGTCTGAATCCTCGGACTTCGGCAGATTATAGTTCTTACCAACCCCAATCCCACATTTTCGTTTAATCTGGAGATATAGAGGTTGGACACCTTTAACCCGGTATGCTCCAACACATACTCCTTGATCTGCGGATAGGTTGCCCCATCCTGAAATTCGGACATATCCATATCTTCCAAAGAGAACTCAACCCGAATCTTTTTCGAGTCGACCTCACCCTTGGAAAGCAAGACAACCGTCTCAACATGTTTTGTCCACGGAAAAAGATCCACCGGCTGACACTCCTTTGCCTGATACCCATGTTTCGTCAGATACTTTAAATCCCTTGCAAGTGTCTCCGGGTTACATGAAATATACACTACGCGCTTCGGAGCAAGCCGGATGACCGAAGATAAAAACGCCTCGTCACTTCCTGCTCTTGGCGGGTCCATGAATACGACATCCACATTGCCATCCGGTGTTGCCTTTTTTCCCGATTTTGTGGCATCCGGCACCTGATTTTTTTTCTGATCGGCACGGTATTCCGCCATCTCCACCATAAACTGTCCTGCATCGGCATTGTAAAACTGGACATTTTTGATGTCATTGCGTTTTGCGTTGGTTACGGCATCCCTAACTGCATCACGGTTTAACTCCACACTGATGACCTCTTTTGCCTTCGACGCTGCGATAAGACCGATCGTTCCGATGCCACAGTAAGCATCCACAATCCTCTCTTTTCCTGTCAGTCCGGCATACTCGATCGCCTTCGTATAAAGGATTTCAGTCTGTACCGGATTCACCTGATAAAATGATTTGGGGGAAATGCGGAAAGTACAACCACAGAGTGTGTCCTCAATATAGCCTTTTCCGTAAATAACTGTCTCTTTTTCTCCTAAAACCATACTGGTCTTTTTGTCATTGACATTAAGAACGACCGTTGTGATCTCCGGGTGAAGTTTACGCAGTGCCTTGACAAAGTTATTTTTTGACGGAAGGATCGGGGAGCCAAGCACTAATACTACCATCACTTCTCCGCTATGAAAACCGCGACGCACCAGTACATGACGCAGCAGACCATATCCGGTATCCTCATCATAAGTCTTGATTTTAAAGGAACGTAAAAGTCCCCGGATATCGTGGATGATCGCATCTGCCGTCTCATCTTCGATCTGGCAGGAATCAATGTTTACAACATCATGTGTCCCTGCCTTGTATACGCCTGAAATGACAGATCCGCCTTTTGCAATGTCAAATACCGCATGCACTTTGTTGCGGTAATGATAGGGATGTTCCATCCCGATGATCGGCAGTACTTTGCAGAATTCTCCGACATTTTTTCTAACATATTCCTGCTTTTCTTTGAGCTGTTTTTCGTAGGAAAGTCCCTGGTAATCGCAGCCACCGCATTTTTTTGCATACTGGCACATGTCTGCATTCTGCTTCTTCGTGATCATTTTTTCCGACGTGTTTTTTCCTGATACTTTTTTCTCTTTTACCGATTTTCCATGATCCGTTTTTTCTGTAAATGCTTTAGTCACTGCATACTTCTTTTCCATTTTTCCGATGGTTCGCTTTTCTGCTTCCTGCTTCACTGTTTTATCAACCGCATATTTTTTCTTTCCCATTTTTCCGGCGGTTCGTTTTTCTGCCTCCTGCTTCATTGTTTTATCAACTGCATACTTTTTCTTGCCTGCAGCTTTATTTTTCGCTATGTCTTTATTTTTAACTTTACTTTTGTTCCTCATTGCACTTTTATTTTTCATTGCATTTTTATCTGCCATTTCAATCCTCCATTCTTTTCAATAAAAACAACACTTTCATTGACACCTCATGTTTACGCACAAGCACAAATCCTGCGCACAATCCTCAATCTCTCATCGTGCTCTGTTCCTCGCTCTGCACCAAGACACAGTATTCCTGCTTTTCACTTGTCCCTCAAACCTTTCCGCCTCACGACTCTTCCACACACTGACTCGCAATGTTCAGATAGGACTCTCCCCAGTTACACATGGCATTTAGGATCGGTGACAGGCTCTCTCCAAACTCCGTCAGGTTGTACTCTGTTTTGGGCGGGACAACCGGATAGACGGTTCTTTTGATAAGTCCATCTTTTTCCAGTTCCCGAAGTTGCTGTGCGAGCATTTTATCGGTGGCTTTCGGTATCTTTTTATGAAGTTCACTGTAGCGGAGCGTTTTTCCCATCAGATGAAACAAAATGACCGACTTGTATTTGCCGCCGATCAGGGAGATCGTCGCCTCCACCGGACAGTTAAATTCCTTATTCATAGATCTATTTCTCCTTACTTACTTTTTCGGAAGTATATATCAAAAAAGTGCATACTTGCTTATATTCTGCATTTCCATATAATTATAGACATGAACGTTCAGAAACACAAGATAGAATCCGAAATAAACAGGATTATCCCAGCGAAACCGCATGAAATTCAATTATGTGCAAAAATCAGCTCAAGCATGGAGGATTAGCGTGAAAAATAAGATTTTTCACACGCAAGATCCGTGCTTACACACAAACTCAAGATGCGCAAAAAACAGCTCAAGAATGGAGATTATCATGGAATTATTAGAGATTGCAAAAAAGAGACATTCTGTACGAAAGTACACAGGAAAAGAAATTGAACAGGAAAAACTGGATAAAATCTTAGAGGCTGCCCACGTAGCACCGACCGCCGCGAACATGCAGCCGGTACGCCTTATAGTCGTAAAAAGCAAAGAAGGACTGGAAAAAGTCGGAAAGGCAGCAAATATTTATCAGGCACCGGCTGCCATTGTCGTCTGTGCCAATAAGACAAAAGCCTGGAAGCGTCCGTTTGACGGCAAGATCACAACCGACATCGATGCCTCGATCCTGACCGACCATATGATGCTTGAGGCAACCGAGCTTGGTCTTGGCAGTGTCTGGATTTGCTACTTTAACCCGGACATATTAAAAGAAGAACTGAACCTTCCGGAAAACTTAGAACCGGTCAATATCTTAGCTCTCGGATACAGTGATGAACTGGATGCATCCGCAGAGCGTCATAAAGATATGCGCATTGGCATGGATGAGCTGGTTTCCTACCTTTAAAACAAATAGCATGCACCACAAACAAACCTGTGATTTTAAGTAATCACAAAATTGCCAGGATCATGCATCAGCATCCGAATGTCAGATTTTAATCTGACTTCCGGGGTGGTACATTGCCCTGGCAATTTCTTTATCACTTTTCTATTCAGGTGCTTACCACTCAGACTTACCACTTTTCTTACCACTATGAATCACGATTTTGTGATATTTTGCGATACTTTACGAGGTTTTCTCTGTCAACGTCAAATGCCTTCCATCACTTATCAATCAAGCATTTCCACCACTTCCCAGTCCTTACTTCTCATGACGAACGCCTAGCGTTCGTCTACAACCTGAAAGATATAGAACTTCAAATAATAACTCTCCGGCACATTTGCAGAATTTGCCCAGAGAATCGGATGATCCGGCGCCTGTGTTCTGAATTCCACCTGGCGGAGTCTCTTGTGTGCTGCCTTTGCCGCCTCTTTGACTGTCTTTGCCAAAAGTTCCTGTGTCATGAAATGGGAGCAGGAACAGGTTGCAAAATAGCCGCCGTCTTTTACCAGTTTTAAGCCTTTCATGTTGATCTCACGGTAACCTTTGATCGCGTTTTTCGTTGCCTGGCGCGACTTGGTAAATGCCGGCGGATCTAAGATAACAACATCATATTGTTCGCCGCTCTGCGCCAGTTTCGGCAGTTCATCGAGCACGTTTGCACAGCGGAAATGAACGGTATCCTCCAGTCCGTTTCTGCGCGCATTTTCGTTTGCCTGCTGCACGGCATACTCGGAAATGTCAAGACCTGTGACATCCGCTGCCCCTGCAATTCCGGCGTTTAAGGCGAATGTTCCCATATGGGTAAAGCAGTCTAACACCTTTTTCCCTTTACAGATCCGCTGCATCGCAAGACGATTATACTTCTGGTCTAAGAAAAATCCGGTTTTCTGTCCGTTTACGACATCGACAAGATAACGGACTCCGTTTTCCTTGATCTCAACATTGGTGTCAAATTCTTCCCCGATAAATCCTTTTACCTTTGGAAGTCCTTCTTTGGTGCGCTCATTAGCGTCGCTTCTCTCGTAGACGCCGCGCACTTTGATGCCGTCTTTTGCAAGTTCTTCCTTTAATAAAGAAACGATCGTCTCCTTAAACTGCTCCATGCCAAGTGCTAAACATTCCACCACGAGCACATCCTCATATTTGTCAACGACAAGCCCCGGCAAAAAGTCTGCTTCCCCGAAGATCACACGGCAGGATGATGTATCGACCGTCGTTTTGCGGTATTCCCAGGCATTTTTCACGCGCATCTGTAAAAATGTGCGGTCGATCTCCTGGTCCACATGTCTTGTCAGCATACGGATGCGGATTTTTGAATTGGTATTGATAAATCCTTTGCCCATCGGATAGCCGTCAAAATCATGCACGACCACGATCTCTCCGTTTTCAAAACTTCCCATGACCGTATCGATCTCATTATCAAAAATCCAGGCACCGCCTGCTTTGATCGTTCTTCCCTCGCCCTTTTTTAATGTCACAACTGCACTCATTTTTCATCCACCTTTCTCACGCTTTTTCTTTTCCGTAATTTACAATATAAATTCCCACGCAGACCAGCACCAATGCCACAACGCACAGCAAAGCAGCGCACCGATCCACACCACAATGGTTTTCTGCATCCATTGTTCATTTAATTTCATTTGTTTTCCTCATTTCCTGATTTTTGCATTTACCCATTGTAGCACATTCCATACTGCCTATAAAATATTTTTTGAGCAAAAACTGTTTCTTGTAACTGCCTGTCATGTCCGATATAATAAATACAAAAATATATTGACAGATCCAGTCTTAAAAATATACACAACAGGGGGATTTTCCATGGCTACGCTAAGTTTATGCATGATCGTTAAAAATGAGGAGGCGGTTCTCGCGCGATGTCTCGACTCGATTGCAGATCTGATGGATGAGATCATTATCGTGGATACCGGTTCTACGGATCACACAAAGGAGATCGCTGCAAAATACACCAGTCAGATCTATGATTTTAAATGGACAAGCGATTTTTCCGCGGCGAGAAATTTTTCTTTTTCCAAGGCAAACATGGATTACATCTATACCGCCGATGCAGACGAGGTTTTAGATGAATTTAACCATGAGCGTTTTCTGCGGCTCAAAAATGCACTGCTGCCGGAAATTGAGATCGTTCAGATGAAATATGTGACAGATGCCGATTTCGACACCGTTTTAAATGCAAAAAAAGAATACCGTCCGAAGCTGTTCAAACGTCTGCGCACCTTTACCTGGGTCGATCCGGTGCACGAGACAGTCCGCCTGACTCCTGTAATCTTCGACAGCGACGTTGAGATTTTACATAAACCGCAGAATTTTCACAGCAAACGTGACTTTTCCATCTTTATCAAAAACTTCCAGAGCGGCCACGAACTCTCTCCGAAGATCCGCACGATGTATGCCAAAGAGCTGTTAAAGACCGGTGACACAAAAGACTTTCAGGATGCGAAACCAATTTTCCAGTATATCTTAGAACATGACCTCTCCGATGATGCCATGAAAGAAGCCTCCTGCGTACTCGCGCATGTGTACCGCTTAGAGGACAACAAAAATGAATTTTTCAAGCTGACGATGAAGGATATGCTGACCACTCCATGTTCCGAGATCTGCTATGAGCTTGGTACCTATTTTCTCGCGCAGAAAGATTTAAATGAAGCAGTCATCTGGTTCTACAATGCTGCCTATGAAACGGAGAGCATCTTAGATGTCCACACCAGCGGCGATCTCCCTCTGTACGGGTTAGTTGAATGTTATGAACTGCTCCTCGCCGAAGCCAAATCGAATATTCCTTCCGATACCATGCTGGTCTCAAGCTATGAGGAAGCGCTGGAAAAATACCGCCGTGAGTCGCAGAGCTGGACGATGCCGGCAGAGAATTAATTGAGTTACTGTTCACTCGCAAGCTTGACACTTGCTGTCAAGCTGTGCGCCAAAGACTATATCATGCCAGATTACAGCCCCATGCATCGAAGATGCATTTAAAATGGGCTGTAATCGTTACTGCTCACACAGTATGTGTGAACAGTAACTTAATTGACTTGTCAAACTCTCCATAAAGTGTTAGGATAAGACTATGGTAAATTTTTAACAATCTTTTTATATCATGATTTTTTACAATTATGAGGAGGTATTTGTGATGGATTATTCACAGGAATACAAACAGAAACTTGTATCTGCCGACGAGGCGGTAAAATTGATCAAATCCGGTGACTGGGTTGATTTCGGCTGGTGTACAAACACCGTAGATGCCCTTGATCAGGCGCTGGCAAAACGTACCGATGAGCTGACAAACGTGAACCTGCGCGGTGGTATCCTTTTAAAACCGTTAGCTACTTTCGCACGCGAAGATGCCGGTGAGCACTTTACATGGAACTCATGGCATATGTCCGGTATCGAACGTAAAATGATCAGCCGCGGATGCGCTTTCTATTCACCGATCCGTTACTCCGAACTGCCACGTTATTACCGCGAGCTTGACTGCCCGGATGATGTAGCAATGTTCCAGGTAGCCCCGATGGATTCCCACGGATATTTCAATTTCGGACCAAGTGCCTCCCATCTCGGCGCAATGTGTGAGACTGCAAAACACATTATCGTAGAGGTAAATGAAAATATGCCGCGCTGCCTTGGCGGAACAGAATGTGGAGTTCACATTTCCGATGTTACCTATATCGTAGAGGGTTCGAATCCTCCGATCGGTGAGCTCGGTGCCGGCGGTCCTGCAACAGACATCGACAAGACGGTTGCAAAGCTGATCGTAGATGAGATCCCGAACGGTGCATGCTTACAGCTTGGTATCGGCGGTATGCCAAACGCTGTCGGTTCCCTGATTGCAGAGTCTGACTTAAAAGACCTCGGTGTCCACACAGAGATGTATGTAGATGCATTTGTTGACATCGCAAAAGCAGGAAAGATCACCGGTGCAAAGAAAAATATCGACCGTTACCGTCAGACCTACGCTTTCGGTGCAGGTACCAAAAAAATGTACGATTACTTAGACGACAACCCAGAGTTGATGAGTGCTCCGGTTGATTACACCAACGATATCCGTTCGATCTCTGCACTCGATAACTTTATTTCCATCAACAACGCCGTTGATATCGACCTCTATGGTCAGGTCAATGCAGAGTCAGCAGGTATCAAGCAGATCAGTGGTGCCGGCGGACAGTTAGACTTCGTTTTAGGTGCTTACCTGTCAAAAGGCGGCAAGAGCTTTATCTGTCTGTCCTCTACCTTTAAGACCAAAGACGGACAGGTGCAGTCAAGAATCCGCCCGACATTGGCAAACGGTTCCATCGTAACCGATACCCGTGCCAACACACACTATGTTGTAACTGAGTACGGTAAAGTCAATGTCAAAGGACTTTCCGCATGGCAGAAAGCAGAGGCATTAATCTCCATCGCTCACCCGGATTTCCGTGACGAGCTGATCAAAGAGGCTGAAAAGATGCACATCTGGAGACGCAGCAACAAATACTAATTGCACATAATCTATGCATGCATAAATTATGCATAAAGAAAAGGCAGAACCGCTTCATCCCCGGCTCTGCCTTTTCTTATATTTTATACTCATTTTTTCACACAGTCCAGCTTTTTGCTATCTTTCCATCTCTGGCATTCCCTATACTGTTGCTTTCTATTTTTCACACCGGCATTTCACCCATTCTGTTATCTTTCCAGTTCTGACATTCTCACACCGTTACACTCTGTTTTTTCAGGAAATTCCACCCCAGCACTGCCATAATGACTGCAGCTATGACTCCAACGACAACCAGATACTGCACGATATTTCCGAATCCGATCTGCATGCCAAACTGATGCATCTTTGCTGCCAGTGCTTCATTTTCAATTAATTTCGCCGGCACAAGTGTGACAAACATCCAGATCGCCCAGATTGCCCAGAATGCTTTCATTCCAAACCGCAGGGTCACAGCCCCTAAAAACAGTTCAACGATCGTCATTCCCACAATCACTGCCAGAAGATATTTCCACTGAAAATACTGTGTGAGGTCAAGTATCACTTCGCACTGCGGATAGATCACGCGCATCAGGGCGGATTCTATCTTCCCAAGCACGAACAGTAACAGTTCTAATCCTGCCAGTTCTGCCATATTAAACAATGCATAACTTCCCACATATGCTCTTCTTGTCGCTCCCATGGAAATTGCTATATTAAATTCCCCGACAAAAGAAAATATGATACCAAAGAAATGCATAAATACCAGTGCTGCCATCGCGATCAACATTCCAAGAGTGACACACTCATTTTCTTCCATGGTATTTGCCCGGATGATCATCATAACAATGATTCCAAATACATAGCTGCCAAATGCAACTGCAAGGAACTGCAGCACTTCCATTTTTCTTGTCTTACACTGTATCAAAAAATTACCTGTCATTCCCACGCTACCCCTTTCATACGGTTTTCATTTTGTGTATAAAATACTCCCGTTGCTCTGTCGTCCCAGTCTTCTACACAAAATACTCTGTTTTATACCCGGACTTCATACTTCGATACAACGCGAAGCATCATGACCAGACTGACCGCATACAGCGCAGCTGCTACAACTGCACCGATCAAAAGTCCCATCGAAATGACACTGCCGGACTGTCCCTGAAACCATGCAGTCAGCGTATCCGCCAGATCGCTGCCCATAATAAAACCTGCACCAATACCCATCACAACTGCAACTGTCACAATGATGCCGACTGCTATTCCCTTTTTTCCATAACGCATCTGCAGAACAGCGCAGATCTGACCGAATGCAATACACAAAACAAATGCTTCCGCGATCAGTATATTCTTAAATCCATCCATTCTGCCTGCGGACATATATCCCGTAAAAAGGATAAACAGATATGCAGTCACCGCATAGCCCGCATATAACAGCTGCGCACCCCATGCAGCTTCCTTTCTGCCTGATCCAAATGAAAGCACCATCGGAATATAGGCTCCTCCATAACTGATCGGTCCAATATAGTTAAACATGATGCCGATCAGGACCGCAAAGAAATTAGCGCTCTGCCAGAATCCACTGTCAGCACTCTCACCCATACTGAAAAACAAACCGTACAGCAAAACAAATCCAATCAGGATGGCTGTCATCTGTATTCCATATTTTCCCCAGAAAAGCAGGTTCCTTTTTATTATCATTTTAGACTGTTCCATTTTCCATTCCTCCCGCTATTTCCTAGTCATCTAATCCGCACAGTGAAACAAATAATTTTTCCAGGCTGATCGGCTGGATCGTCACATCATAGCCCTTTGGCAGCTCCTGGCCTTCTTTTAAAAGGATCGTCACGCTCTTGCTGCGTCCCATTTTTTCCTCGTGGTGTTTCTCATAACCTTCCGCTGCCTGATCTACCACTTCCGCAAGTCCGCTGACATGATAACTTCTCTCTAGCAGATCCTGTGTATTTTCTTTCAGTAAAAGGCTGCCATCCTTGATCATGATGACCTCCTCCATCAGATCCGCTGCCTCCTCGATAATGTGTGTGGAGATCACAAAGGTACGGCCTGTTTCGGTGTATTCTTCCATCAGTTTATGGTAAAAGTACTCGCGCATCACGACATCTAACCCCGCTACCGGCTCATCTAAAAAAGTAAAATCCGCTTTGCTGGCAAGCGCCACAATGATCGTTACCATGGAAAGCATACCCTTCGACATTTTGTTGATACGCTGTTTCGTATTCAGCTCAAATTTTTCAATCAGCTCATCTGCCATTTTCTGATCCCAGTTCGGATAATAGTAAGATGCATTTTTTAAATACTCTTTTACTTTTAATGAACTGACACCACTTCCATACAGGTTGGTTGAAAGTTCTCTGGAAAAACAGATATGATCTAATGCTTTTCTGTTTTCCCATATCTTTTCGCCGTTCCAGGTCACATTTCCCTCCGTCGCCGGATTCTGTGCGGATAAAATCGATAATAATGTTGTTTTTCCAGCACCGTTTCTTCCGATCAGACCATAGATCTTTCCTTTTTCCAGTGTAAAATCTATATTTTTTAAAACTTCTTTTTTCCCATAACTCTTATTGACATTACTGCAGATGATTGCTTCCATCTTATTTTCCATTTTATCTTCCCCCTTATTGATCTGCTGACTGGATCAGTTTAATGACCTCATTTTTATCAAGTCCAATGCTTGCCGCTTCCTCTAACAATTTTTTGACATAGTGATCAAAAAATTCATTCCGCCTGCGGTTTAAAATGTTTTCTTTTGCCCCTTCTGCTACAAACATGCCGATTCCCCTTTTCTTATATAAGATTCCTTCATCTACCAATATATTCACGCCTTTCGCCGCAGTCGCCGGGTTGATCGCATATAACTTTGCCAGCTCATTGGTACTCGGCACACGCTCTTCCTCCAGAAGAATATCCCTCAAAATATCTGTTTCGATCATTTCTGCGATCTGCAGATAAATGGATTTCTCCTGCGTTAAGATTTCATTCATGCATGGTGGCTCCTTTCTTTCAATTTCATTCCTGATAAGATTCCGTTGGCATTATGTGGTTGGTTTGTTATGTGGTTCATTACTTGTGTAACTAACCATAGCACTATGTTACGATATTGTCAACAAATTTATTCATAAAATTTAGAAAATTTCTATAACGCAAAAAAAGCAACACCATCACAACCCACCTGTCAAACAGGTCAGTCATGTGTGTTGCCTTGTCAAATAACCAAAACCGATTTATCTCATTTTTTCCATCTACGGCATCATGCTTCCTGCGTTCTGCCCCCGGCCATCCGCTCACGGATCTCCACTCCGGTCGGTGTTCCCGCAAGTCCGCCTTTTCCTGTTTCACGGATATCCTCGGACATGCTTCTTCCGATACTCCGCATCGCATCGATCACCTCATCCGGCGGAATCTTGCTGAAGATTCCCGCACTCGTCAGATCCGCCGATGTCAGTGCATTGACTGCGCCCATCACATTTCGTTTCACGCACGGCACCTCCACCAGACCGGCAACCGGATCACAGGCAAGTCCCAACAGATTTTTTAAAGCCAGTGCCGCTGCATTTGCGATCTCTTTTGCACTGCCGCCTGATAAATGCACAACTCCGCCCGCTGCCATCGCAGACGCAGAACCGATCTCTGCCTGACAGCCTCCCGCTGCACCTGCCAGAAAAGCACGCTCTGCGATCACTCCGCCGATCCCGGCTGCTACAAACAGTGCTTCCACCATTTTTTCCTCAGAATAGCCTTTTTCTTCCTGCAGACTCAAAAATACCGCCGGTACAACTCCGCACGAACCGGCAGTCGGTGCCGCGACAATACGCTTCATGCATGCATTTGACTCACTGGTCTTTAATGCCTTCTCCATGACTTTCCCGATAAAATCTCCACAGAGCAAAGTTCCCTCTGCCCTCGCCTCCATCATCTTTTTGCCTTCCGTACCGACAAGTCCGCTCTCGGATTTTAATTTTTCATCATAACGCACATCCGCATCTTTCATCGCCTGATACATCGCGCGCATCTGCTCAAATGATACTTCCTCCGTGATCCCCTGCTCCCTGCAGTCGTCCTCCTGCACGATCTTCCAGAACGGTTTCCCGGATTTTTCTTCTAATTCGCATAATTCCTGTAATGATCCATACATGAAATGTTCCTACTTTCTTATGATAAATTCTACTCTTCCACAAGACTGCAATATGTCACTTTTAATATGCCCTCTAACCGCTCCAGCCATGCAAGCGATTCTTTTGGCACTTCCTGATCGCACTCTATGACCATGACGGCGCTGCCACCCCTGCTTTTCCGGTAAAGCTGCATTGTCGCAATGTTGACACCCTTGTGTGCGAGCATGGAAGTCACTTCGGTGACATGTCCCGGCTGGTCGATGTTGTGCACGATCAGTGTCGGATAATCGCCGCTGAAATTGGCAGTGATCCCGTCAAGCTCACAGATCTGTATCCGCCCGCCTCCAATCGAAGCCGCAACCACTTCGAGTGTACGCCCGGAAACACCTGTCAGATTCATTTTCACTGAATTGGGATGCACATCACCAAGATCAATCCCCTCTAAGGAAAAATCCATTCCTCTTTCGCCTGCAATCCGAAAACTGTCCGGGATTGCCGGATCATCCACCTGCATGCCCAAAAGTCCGGCGATCAGCGCCTTATCCGTGCCATGTCCCTTTCCCGTTGCAAGGAAGGAACCGTGAAAATATATTTTTGCCTCTTTTACTTCTTCCGCAAGCAGCTTACGGCTGACTCTCCCGATCTTGACGGCTCCTGCCGTATGGGAGCTGGATGGACCGACCATCACAGGTCCGATGATGTCTAACAGGTTCATATCATATCTCCGTTTCTCTCATAAGTATTTACTTATGTTTTCTATAATTTTATCCTATTTGAAGTTATATCAAATCCATGATAGATTTTAATTGCTATATACACACACATTTATAGCATAGAAAAGGACAGCGTTTCCACCTCAGGAAACCTGTTCTTTTTATTTTACAGCAACAGCGTGTTCGTATCAGTCTGCCCGTGAAACATACCATCGGTTGTTTTCATCGCTCTAATCTCATCATGCCCATACCAGCGCACAATATCCATAAAATCACGGAGTGGATCATTCCATACCTTATGTGGATGATATACCAGATTTAAATTTCTTTCAAGACAAAGATCTTCCACTTTTATTTCCGCCAGACGGCCTTCTTTTAAATATTCCTCAATCAGACAATATGGCAGCACAGAAATACCAAAACCATCTTCCACCGCCTGCACAAGTACTTTCGTACTCCGGCTCTCCCAGAGCGGATCGATCACGCAGTCTTTTGTCCTTAAAATGGCTTCAAAACGGTCACGTACCCCGGCTCCCTTTTCCCGCAGAAGAAAATTTTCTTTTTTCAGGTCCTCAAATCTGACATGCTCCTTCCCCGCCAGTGGATGATCCGGTGCCGCAACGATCAGTGTCCGATCCTTTGCAAACGGCTCCTGGATATAGTCGGTCTCGCCAGGCAGATCTTCCATCAATCCCAGATCGATCTGATGCGTTTTTAAAAGTTCCATCAGCCGCACTGACCCGCTAACCGTTACTTTCACTTGGATATCTGGATACTTTTTTTCAAATGCACGGATAAATCCACGCAGCATTTTCACGCCGACAGAAAGGTTTGCACCGATACGGATTGTCCGCACCCCTTCCGTTTCTTTTAAATGCTGTTCCAAATCCTGATACAATCCAAGGATATGGCATGCATACTGATAGAGAAGCCTGCCGCTCTCCGTCGGCACCACTTTACGGTTATAGCGCTCTAAAAAACAGACACCGCTCTCCTGCTCTAATTCCTTGATGGTCTGACTCACCGCAGGCTGTGTCATATATAGTTTTTCGGCCGTCTTTGTCATGCTTCCCTCTTCACACACTGTACGGAAAATAGTCAGTTGTCTGTTATTCATAGGCATTGTCCTTTAACAATAAAATGTCCTTTGCATGCACTGCCAGAGCCGGCGGGATCGGTCCTGGCGAATCTTCCTGTTCTGTTTTTGCTATTTTCCACTGAAGCCACCCGCTCTCTTTCGATGGACGAAATGAAATATTCCACTCAAACGAATCCTCAATGATACGGGATTCCTCAATTTTAAAAATATTTTCCTCCTGTACAGGGTTCCTATACTTTTTAAGGCCCGTTCCCTCCTGTATCACACTCACACGATATTCATTTGCTGCACTCTCTTTGCCAGGTATCTGCTCTGCATTCACCGGATAAAACGAATGTGCCCGGATACCAACCGCCTTTGTTTCCTCCGGAATCTCCGAAACGCAAAGGGTTATCCCCCAGCCAAGCGCTTTTATATGGTTGTTATCCACAATTTCTGCTGCAGAAATGTTCTTACATCCGGATAACACGGCCGCCGTCTTTGTTTTCGGGTTATGGAAAAATTCTTTTGTTTTCTCTATGACCTCCATTTTTCCATGGTCGATGCAGCTTACCATGCTGCACAGACGATAAACCTCATCCCGGTTGTGTGAAACAAAAAGTACCGGTTTTTGCACCTCCGCTAACATATCTCGCATTTCCTGCTCCAGCTCCCATTTCAGGTAACTGTCAAGCGCAGAAAATGGCTCATCCAAAAGCAGGATATCTGGCTCAGAAGCAATCATCCGCGCCATTGCCACACGCTGTTTCTGCCCGCCGGAAAGTTGTGCGGGGTAATGTTTTTCCATCCCCTCTAAACGGAAACGGTTGATATAAGATCTTACTTTTTCTTCCTCCGGATGTTTTCCCATGCCGGCTTTGATATTCTGTTCGACCGTCATATTCGGAAACAGGGCATAGTCCTGAAACATATAACCGACACGCCGTTTCTGCGGGGTGAGATTGATCTTTTTTGCAGAGTCGTATAAAACTCTGCCATTTAATTCGATCCGTCCTTCGTCCGGCGTCTCAATTCCGGCTATACATTTTAGTGTCATGCTCTTTCCACATCCGGATGCCCCAAGAATCGCAAATACGCCACGCTCGGTCTCGAACGCGACGTCTAAATTAAAGTTCCCCAGCCTCTTTTTTATATTTACTTTCAGACTCATCACAGTCCTCCTGCCTCACCATCTGTCGCATATTTTATATGCTGCTTTCCTTTTTCCTCCTGACTGCCCTACCATCTGCTCACATGTTTCATATTTTTTGCCGTAATGATATTTAATAAAAATATGACCACAAATGCAATCACTAATATCACAATCACCCAGAATCCCGCTGTCGTATAGTCGCCGTCCTGGATGACCATTGCAATTTTCTGTGAGATCGTACTCGTTTTTTTCGGAATATTTCCCGCAAGCATTGAGGTTGCGCCATACTCACCGAGAGCCCTTGCAAACGTTAAAACGGTTCCGGATGCAATACCCGGTCCCGCTGCCGGAACGACCACTTTCCAGAAAATTTTAATTTCAGGCATCCCAAGTGTCCGTGCCGCATAGATCAGATTTACATCGATCTGCTCAAACGCTGCCCTGGCATTCCGGTACATGAGTGGAAATGCGATCACCGTCGCCGCGAGGATACAGCCAAGCCATGTCTGTACCACCTTAAAATCAAATCTATCGTAAAGATATGCTCCAAACGGTCTCCTGAGGCTGAACAGCAACAGCAGGAAAAACCCGGCTACCGTCGGTGGCAGCACCATCGGCAGTGTCAGAATTCCATCTGCAACCGCCTTAACACGCAGTCCTGCTTTCACAACTTTTCGCGCTGCATAGATTCCTGAAAAAAACGAAATAATGGTTGCTACAATTCCGGTCTTTAACGAGATTAAAAGCGGACTCCAGTCAAGTCCGCTTAAATATGCTGCCAACTGACTCATAACTGCCTCCTGTTTTCATTTTAAATTTTCAGACAGCCATTTATCATCCATCTTTTATCCTGATCATTTTTGCAGCATAAAATCTACTGTCTCAATCACTGTCTTTATTGGTTTGAAAATAAACGGCTGTTTAAAAAATTTAATCTTTATTCAACATCTGTATCAAAATAGTATTTCTGGAAGATCGTTTTTGCGTCGTCCGAAGTCAGGAAATTGATAAAATCCTCCGCAGTACTCTGCTCTAACTCATCTGCTTCTTTATTGATGATCTGTGCTACCGGATAAATAACATTTCCTGTCAGCTCATAAGGAACCACCTCTAAAATTTGAAGACGATCCTCAAAACCGTAAGTATCTGAATAATATACGGTTCCGACTTCATTCGATCCCTCTGCAACCGCAGCCGTTACCGCACCTACATTGGCACACTCGTTAATTTCCACACCGCCAAGTGCTTCCTGGATTTCCGATGTCGTGATCTGTGAAACATCGTCCACTTTGTTCAGCATTCCTGCATTTACCATTGCCTGTCTGGTATATTTTCCAACCGGAACAGAACCGTCTGCAAGCGCAATGCTCTTTGCTTTTCCAATATCAGAAAGTCCGGTTACCTCCGTTCCACTGCCTTTCCATGTGACCAGGCAGACCTGATTGTTTACAACGTTGTGTCTGGTTCCGTCAACAACCGGTCCGTCCTCATCCTGAAGCTGATCCATCTGTTTCTGTGCTGCGGAAAAGAATACATCACAGGCTGCTCCCTCCTCGATCTGTGTCATCAGGGTACCTGAACTGTCATAACTTCCCACGATAGATACATTCGGCTGCGTTTTGTTATACTCTGCGATCAGCTCTTCCATAACCATGTTTAAACTTTTCGCTGCAAATACCGTTACCGTGGTCGCCTCAAAAGGCTCTGCTGCAGTTGTTTCTGCTGCTTCTGAAGTTTCCTCTGCCGCCTCCGTTGCTGACATATCTGCGCCTGATGATTCGTCAGCATTTACTTCTGCGCCCTCTGTTTCAGAAGATTTTTCTGCATCTGCGGAAGCCACCGTATTAGTCTCACCTGCTGACGCCTGATCCTTGTTTCCGCATCCGGCAAACATGGTCATTGCCATCGCTGCAGAAAGTAATACACACACACATTTCTTCTTCATTTGTTTTTACTCTTTTCTTTTCATTTATATTTTAAGTGCTATTAATATCATGTCTTTTTATAGATTTTAAATTTATTTTTAATTTTTTCATCTCTTTTTAGACCGCACCTCAATAAGCTGTGCTGCAATACTGATCGCGATCTCCGCCGGAGTTTCACTTCCGATTTCAATTCCAATCGGTGCTGTCACACGCGCAAGCTGTTCCTCGGTAAATCCTTCTGCCAGTAATTTATCGGTGACAAATTTTGTCTTTTTCCTGCTTCCTACAACACCAATGTACCCGGCAGGAGTTTTCAGTCCAAAGCGTTCTGCATCTGTATCACAGAGATGTCCTCTTGTAACGACCACAATGTAGTCCTCCGGGTGAATCGTAAATGTTTCTTCCAGTTTTCCAAAATCAATCAACCGTATCTCTTCCGCTCCCGGAAACAGTTCCGGCTTCGTAAATTCTTCCCTGTCATCTGAAACAATGCATCTGAAACCAAGATGTGACAACACCGGAACAAGTTCCTGCGCTAAATGCCCGCCCCCAAAAATGTATACTTTTCCATCATAAGAAAACTGTTCTGCATAGAAACGTGCTCCATCTATTTCTGTCACAGACTGATGCGCAAAAGTCTGAAACTCTGGCAGTATTTTTATTTTCCCTTCCTCTAACGGCATCAGGATCCAGAATGCTTCTCTTTTTTTTTCTGCCTCTTCCATCTGTCTGATCCATACGGCATCTTCCCGGACATCCACAAAATAAAACAGCACTGTCGCATTTCCGCCGCATGCCATTCCAAGTTCTGCAGATTTTTCCTGACCAAGATTATACTCATGCAGATAATTTTTCTTTTCCGTAAGAAGTTTTTGTCCCAGCAGCGTTGCCTGGTATTCCAGATTACCACCGCCGATCGTTCCGGTCACTCTGCCATCCTCTCCGACTACCATATAGGCACCTGCTTTTCGCGGGATTGAACCGCGTCCCGCTACCACAGTGACAAGCATACTGTTTTTATTTTCGCTGATCCTTTTCTTAAGAGTTTCCACAATTTCTTTCATAGGGCATTCTCCTTATATTGTATTTCTATCACATCACGATTCCTGCAACAGCAGTTCATCCCCAACATGAATCGTGCCGCCTTCTAACACAACTGCAAAAACACCTTCATGTGGCATGATACATTCTCCCATTCTCTGATAAATCTGGCAATGGGAGTGACATTCTTTTCCGATCTGTGTCATCTCAAGCAGCACCTTTCCGCAGCGAAATCTCGTACCGACCGGAAGATTCTTAAAATCATATCCCTCCACGATCAGATTTTCTCCAAATGCTCCGAACGCAACGTCTGCACCTTTTGCACGAAATTCTTCTATTTTTTCAAAGGAAAGCAGACTGACCTGTCTGTGCCATTTTCCTGCATGTGCATCGCCCTGGATGCCCCAGTCTTTGACAAACCCGGCTTCTTCCACCTCATGCTTTTCTGTTCCTCTTTCTTTGCTGATACAAATTCCTTTTATGATTCCCATGTATGATTGCTCCATTTTCTGATGTTTTTCATCCGTTTCATTGCAGGTATTTTCAATCCTTTATAAATACTTTGGAATTTTTGTTTCTCATATCAGTGATTGGGCGATTTCTCTATATTACTACATATTTCTACCCATTTTTGCTTACATATTCTGCTCATTTACGGTCGATTGGGCGAATGCAGTTCGTTCATGTATTTTTCGCCCATTTCAGCCATTTTCCACTCATTTCATTGCGTATTTTGGGTGTTTTTCATTTAATTATAATTAATTTCACCCATTCTCGTCAGAATTACATTTCTACCTGCATTTTCATTGTAAATCAATTCACTCCGTTGCATTATCCACCAATACGCACCATTGCATTGTGCTCTGTCATTTCAGAGACCTGTTCAAAACAATGCTCCGCCGGTTTTTCAAAAATTGCCTCTTTCATCACTTCCTGCAATGTCTGTTTTCTCCCCGGATCCCGGAGAACGGCTCTTAAATCAACGCCTTTTTCATAACAGAGGCATAGTTTTAAATATCCTTCCGAAGTGAGCCGGATGCGGTTGCAGGATCTGCAGAATTTATGATGCATGGCACTGATAAAACCGACATCCATATTTAATCCCGGAAAACGGTAGTAAGCTGCAGGACCTGCGCCATGTTTTCCGGATTGCTGCTTCTCTTCCGTGTACGACAAATCCCGGATATCTGCACTATATTTTTCGCCTTCCCTGCTTCTCACAGTTCCGGCTTCTGATACATTCCCATAGCACTCCTCGATCTGCCGAAACAATTCTTCATTGGAGCCTCCAGTATACGCTGCCCCATACCCGATCGGCATCATCTCGATAAAACGCACCGGAATCTGCACTCTATTTGTATAATCAAGAATAGATTTCCAGTCAAGATGCTGATAATGCACGGTATTAATCTTTACCGGAATTTGTGCTTCTTTTGCAGCATTGATTCCTGCCAACACTGCATTTAATTCATCCCGTCCCGTCAGTCTTTGAAATTCTGTTTCATCCAAAGTATCAAGACTGACATTCACACTGTCCAGTCCAGCCTCTTTCAAAGCCTTTGCATACTCTGCAAGCAGAACCCCATTTGTGGTCATTCCAACCGTTTCAATGCCGGAAACATTTTTTATTTTTTCTACCAGATCCACACAGCCGCGGCGCACTAACGGTTCCCCGCCGGTCAGGCGGATATGCCGGATTCCAAGCGCTGCCGCCGTCTCTGTCACCTGAACGATCTCCTCGTAGGTCAGCAGATTTTCCATATCTGTCGTCTCTATATCACCCGGCATACAATACTTACAACGCAGATTGCAGCGGTCGGTAATGGAGATTCTCAAGTAGTCGATCTCCCTGCCTGCCTTATCTTTCATAGACTCATTTACCAGCCCTTTCCAAATCCACAATTCGGGTAAATACAGTGGTCACAGTTTAGGCAGAGTCCCCCTTCTCCAAGCGCTGCAAGCTCTTCTGCTGTCACTTCATCATCAGCCATAATGCGTGGCAGTACCAGATCAAAGATTGTGCGCTTTGCATACATCACGCAGCCCGGCAGACCAAGGATCGGAACATTTCCGTTGTAATAGGAAATCAGAAACATCGCTCCCGGCAGTACCGGTGCACCGTAAGAAATGATCTCTGCCCCCGTGTTTTTGATTGCAAGCGGGGTTTTATCATCCGGATCCACACTCATGCCTCCGGTACAGATCACAAGATCTGCCCCTGCCTCGATCGCCGCAAGACATCCATCCGTAATCTTTTGATTATCATCATCAAAAGTTTCATGAAAAATGACTTCTGTATCATATTCTGCCAGCTTTTCCCGGATGACCGGTGTAAAAGTATCTTCGATCCTTCCATGATAAACCTCATTTCCGGTCGTGATGATCGCAGCTTTTTTCTTATGGAATGGCTTTAATGTAAAAATCGGGGCATCCGCACAAATTGCTTTTACACGTTCCATTTTATCTTTTTTGATGACAAGTGGAATAATTCTGGTTCCTGCAAGCTTGTTCCCCGCCTTCACCGGTGTATTTCCGTGGCGGCTGGCGATCATCATTTCACCGAAGCTGTTCACCTTTTTCAATTTTTCTTTGTCAACTTTTAACAGTCCGTTGCAGTCTGCAATCAACTCAATTTTTCCCTCCTTAACATCTGACGGATGCATATGGTCGTTTTTACACATCTCATAAAGGATCTGCGCTGCTTCATTTTCATGAAGAATCGTGTCATCTTTTTCCCAGATGTAAATATGATCTTTTCCGACACTCAGAAGTACCGGGATATCTTCCTCCGTGATAATGTGCCCCTTGCGGAAAACCGCATCTTTTGTGACACCTTTAATGATCTGGGTAATGTCGTGGCAGAGAACCTGACCGACCGCATCTTCTGTTTTTATCAGTTTCATGAAGCGTATGCCCCTTTCTGTTTTTATGATAAAATATTACTGCCAAATGCGCAGACAACCTCAAGCACACTGCCCGCAATGCAGCGTGCTTTATCCGAAATGGTGAAACAATTTGACAGCTCACTTTTACGCGGATCAATGTCCGCGATCTTAAAGCCTTTTGTAGCCGGGTATCCATCACGGATCAGTCCACGGATAATGCCGGGTATCGTGGCGGTCACGGAATATCTGCGATTTTCTTTTTCATCCGCGATATAGGCGATTTCTTCGCCCTGCTCCACGATATCACCGATCTTGTGCACATTATAAAGGATTCCTTCCGCTCCCGCATGAATCACACGCTCTGCCGTATAACCGCCAATATTGCCTGGGATTCCGGTATTTGGAATGGCTGATCCCTCACGGATAATTCGACCAAGGTTATGCCCACGCATGGTCTCGATGACGATATCGACATCTACCCCCGCCGTAAATCCAGGACCTAATCCCACCGTGAGCGGTGCCATAGAACGGTTCGTTCCAAAATTTTTCTTGGCTAAGATCGCATCTACGACCACATCCGGTTTTAATGCCGTAATACTTGCTCCATCCGGATCTACAATCAATGGGACTTTCCCGGTATCGATCACTTTTTTTGCCTCTGCAGTATCTTTGATCAGCACTGCTTCCATGCCCTCTACCGTGGCGCTGCCCTCATAAACTGCCTCACAGACGGCTACCTGACGGCGGATCGCCGCCGGGTGGTCTGTCTCTAACACCAGTACCGGAAATCCTGCCGCCCAGAGTCTGTGAATGGTTCCGGTGGCAAGATCACCGCCGCCTCTTACTATGATGAATGGTTTCTGTCTCATGTATTTTCCCTCTTTTAAACACTCCTGTTTTCTCAGGCGATCCCTCAAATCACCAGTTCAACACTCTGATCTGTTTCGATTCCAAATGTATGGATCTGCTCTTTTTTCTGTTCATATTCTGCCGGTTCCATCCGCCACGCAAGACCGCAGTCTGCAGAAAGCTGCCTTGGCACAGGAATCAGACGTCCGTTGATATGATTTTCCCCGCAGTATTTTTCCATTGCCATCGCCGCTGAAGTTGTATGAAACGTAATGATCCTGTAATTTTTCTTTTCTCTCATATATTTATACCGGAATTTTTTCTCGATTTTTCTTGTAATAAAGAGTCGCTTGCGACTCTTTCGCGCTCGAGCGGTGCTGTTTACAGCTAACTTCTGCTCCGCGAAATGCGCATCCCGCCCGGAGGGCTTTTTACATAGGACGTAATTTCCTATGAATTAAAAATATTTTTTACAGCACACCAACATAAATTTCTTTTTCTGCTTTGGAAATGATCTCTCCAACAATGGCTGCCGGATGTCCCGCCTGTTTTAATTCCTCGAAAAGCGCTTCCGCCTGCTGGCTTTCCACCGCGATCAGAAGTCCTCCGGAAGTCTGCGGGTCAAACAGCACTTCCTCCATGGCAAACGATACATTTTCAAATGATACAAATTCGCCTACATGATTGCGGTTTTTCTGTCCTGCTGCCGTCAGTAAAAACTCATCTGCGTAATCGAGCGCTTCCTTTATGACCGGGATCTGATCTGCAAAAATACGGCAGGACAATTTTCCATCCATCATTTCATGCAGATGTCCTAAAAATCCAAATCCTGTCACATCCGTGCATGCGTGGATCTCATACGAATGGCAGATATGGGAAGCTGATTTATTTAACATAGTCATGGATGCAACCGCCTGTTCCATCGCCGCGTCCGATGCCTCTTTCACGCGGTTTGCAGTACAGACGATCCCGACGCCAAGCTTTTTGGTCAGGATCAGTTTATCCCCCGGTCTTCCCTGATTATTGGGATAAATCTTATCCGGGTGCACGGTTCCCATAACAGAAAGTCCGTATTTCACATCCGCATCAGCGATCGAATGACCACCCGCAAGCGTTCCACCAGCTTCAATGACTTTCTCGGATCCCCCGCGCATGATCTCCCCCAAAACATTCAGATCCATGCTCTCAGGAAAACATACGATATTTAACGCCGTTTTTACCTCGCCGCCCATCGCATAGATATCACTGAGCGCATTTGCCGCAGCAATTTTACCAAAAGTGTATGGATCATCCACCATCGGCGGGAAAAAATCGAGCGTCTGTACGATCGCCGTATTATCAGAGATACGGTAAACTGCCGCATCATCCTTGCTATCGTAGCCGATCAACAGATTCTCATCCGTCGGTCCTTTAGGCAGACGCTCTAACACCCTGCTCAAAATCCCTGCTCCAAGCTTTGCGGTGCAGCCGCCACCCTTGCAAAATATGATTTTTTCGTCTTTCTGCTGTTCCATCTGCACGCCTCCAAAAAATTATTGCACTCAAAAATAAGTTCATCTTCACAGATACGCAATCCTGCCTGTCCATGCAGCTTTTTTCTTCAAAGCTTATCCCGCCGCGATCTCCCTCACAGCTTTCACTGCAGTATCCACTTCCTCTTCCGTATTTAAATGGGAAAAGCTGAACCTTACCGCCCCCTGCTCTTTTGTTCCAAGTGCTTCATGCATCAGTGGGGCACAGTGCGCACCGGCGCGGACGGCGATCCCATAGTCCTCCCAGAGCCAGTCGCTCACACTGCCGGAATCTATATCTCCGATATTTAATGTGACAACTGCCACTCTGTTTTTTGTTGTAAAATCTCCATAAATCTTTACCCCGGAAATGTCTTTGACGCCGTTATAAAAACGCTCTGCCAGCGCCATTTCACGCCCGTAGATCTTATCAATACCGGTCTTTTGCAGATATCCCAAAGCCGCATACAATCCGGCGATTCCATGTCCGTTTAAAGTTCCCGCTTCAAGCAGAGTCGGCATTTCTTTTGGCTGTGTTCTGCTGTAACTTTGGACTCCGGTTCCTCCTGCGAAAAGCGGCCGGATTTCCACACCTTTTCGCACATAAATGCCTCCGGTTCCCTGTGGACCAAATAATCCTTTATGACCGGTAAAACAGAGTACATCGATATTTTGTTTCTGCACATCGATTGGAAGGACTCCCGCCGTCTGGGCGGCATCAACGACAAACAGCAAATGATGCTTTTGTGTAAATGCTGCAATCTGCTCTAAATCTGTCACATTTCCAGTCAGATTTGACGCATGCATGATTACAACCGCTTTCGTTTCCGGCTCATATGCATTTTCCAGTTCATCGTATGTGATCCGCCCCTTAGAATCTGCCGGAAGATAGGTTACTTTCACACCGCGCTGCTCCATCAGATACAATGGACGCAATACCGAATTATGTTCACAGACTGACGTGATCACATGATCTCCCGGTTCAAACAATCCCTGGATTGCAATGTTTAACGACTCTGTCACATTGGCGGTAAACGCAATACGGGATGCATCCTCCGCATGAAATAACTCTGCAAGCCGCTCTCTGGTTCCATAAATGATCCTCGACGCATCCAGTGTTGCCGCATGCGCTCCTCTTCCTGCATTTCCAATTGTATGAAATGCCGCCATGACGGCATGTTCCACTTCCGGTGGTTTTGGAAATGTAGTTGCCGCATTATCCAGATAGATCATGGTTTTACAATGTTTCCTGCCTGTGTCATTTTTTCAGCGATGACATACATATTCGTTACACTTCCCACCTGAAGTTTGTCCGTAAGACCATAGTGATTCAGACATGTGCCACAGGTTAAAATCTCTACTCCCTGTGCCTCTAATGATTTTAAATCTTCTAGCGTCGGCGATTCCTCACAGGTCAGCTTTGCACCTCCGTTATAGAAAAGGATGGTCTGTGGCAGCACATCCTGCTCTGTAAGTGCATAAATAAATCCTTTGATAAGTACTTTTCCAAGTTCTTCATCGCCCTCACCCATATGATCTGCGGAGATCACAACAACCGTGTTTCCATGGATCGCATTTGGAGCACAGTTTTCTTCTTTTTCTGTCTCTGCCGCATCGTTTGCCGACAGTGCTGTGTTCCCTGCTGCCGCCTCTGCCCCGATCTCCATCGTCACTTTGTACTGTCCATCTGAAATCTTTTCTGACTTTACGCCATAACCTTTCTGGTTTGCCATCTTTGTCAGGTTCTGAACTGCGATCTCATTATCCACCAATGTCTCCACAACACCTGCACCATTAAGCTCTTTAATTGCATTTTTTGTTTTTACTACCGGAATCGGGCAGGTATCTCCCATTGCATTTACTGTAATCATAGTTATTTCCAGCCTTTCTGTTCTGATATTCCGTTCCACAAAAAAGGACATTACGGATCACTCCTGTAACGCCCTCGTTATTTTTTCTTAAGTATAACATTATTCCCAGAGAATGAAAAGATATTATTCAGCGAAGAACTCTATGCATTTCAGGTGCTTTCCAGCCTAAAGAGCGTTATCATCTCCGTGCACACTCCCCATCTCTCCCTAACAGGATATCCATCCCATGTTCCAACGAATCTAAGATATAAGTCAGGCTCTCCTCCACCGCCTTCGGACTGCCCGGCAGATTTACGATCAATGACTGTCCACGGATCGCACTCGCACCACGGCTTAACATGGCGCGTTTTGTGATCGTCATGCTGTAGGCGCGGATTGCCTCCGCAATTCCCGGTGCATTCCGGTCACAAACCGCAAGCGTTGCCTCCGGTGTCACATCCCGCATGGAAAATCCCGTCCCGCCTGTCGTTAAGATCAGATTGCATTTACATTCATCCGCAAGATGGATCATTTCCTGTTCCAGTTCTTCCTGCTCATCCGGCAGCACTTTACAGGATACGACCTCGTAGTTTTCTGCCGGGAGAATCTCTCTGATCCTTCTTCCGCTGATATCCTCACGCTCTCCTTTGGAACCCTTATCGCTTGCTGTTATAATTCCTACTGTATATTTATTGTCCATATCATGTTTTCCTTTCGTCCTGTTCTAACACAACATTGTATATTTTGTCTTTCAGAAATCTTTGACACAGCTTTCAATCGCTGCATGATTCTTCACACACATAATGCCCGCTCTTGCCGCCATCCTTCTCCATCAGATGAATATCAGTAATCCGCATTCCACGGTCCATCGCCTTGCACATATCGTAAATGGTCAATAGCGTCACACTCACGCCTGTCATTGCCTCCATCTCCACGCCGGTCTTCCCGATACAGGAAGTTTTACAAAATGCTTCGATCGAATGCTCCTCATCATGCATCTCATAGCGGATCTCACAGTCCGTCAATGCAATGATATGACACAACGGGATCAGTTCCGAATTTTTCTTCGCCGCCATGATCCCGGCAATACGCGCCACCCCAAGGACATCTCCTTTTTTTGCGGAGTGTCCCTTGATTGCCGCATATACCTCCTTATTGACATATATTTTCCCGGCTGCCACCGCCACACGGTAGGTGTCATCCTTCGCATGAACATCTACCATGACAGCATTTCCTTCCTTATTGAAATGTGTAAACTCACCCATACGCAGCGCTCCTTTCCCAATTCAACATTTTCCTACACTGCTGTCTCCACATGCCTGTACAGACAGCGTCTTCCTATATCTGTGACTGCTCTATTTATTTTCTTTCCTTATTATAAATAGAACTTCTGCACACATGCAATCCCAATTTTTTTCCTGTTTTTGCCTGTTTTGGACATATTTTGTTCATTTTTTATTCATATTCCATAGAAAAACACAGATTGTTCATTCTTTTTTATTCATCTTTCCGATTGATTTTTTACCTGAGAAGCGATATATTCTCTTAGTGTCAAAAATAAGATTTTTACACACCTTTTACAAAATACTGGAAATGACAGCATTTCCGTTTACAGATAGACAGTTTGATATTACATGAAACTTTGGGAGGTCACTATGAAAGAAAAATTACAGTTTTGTCTTGATAAGATTTCTCTTATCCGCTCAAAATTACCAAAGAAAAAACCGCACAGCGAAAAATATTATAAAATGATTGCATTTTTAAACAAATATTCCTTGGTATTTCATTTTATTTTAGCATGCGTGCTGACGTTCGCAATTGAAGTGATTTCAAGAAGAGATTTCCTTTCTACCATCTCTTTCTTACATAATCACACACTAGCTTACCTTTACAACGCATTTATCGTATTTGCTTCGCTCTCGATCGTATATCTGTTCCGGTGCAGGGCACAGCTGCGTGTACTGATCAGCGGTTTATGGCTGTTCCTTGGTACGATCAACGGTCTGATCCTTTCAAACCGTGTTACACCTTTCAGCTATACTGATTTAAAATGTATCTCTGATCTGTTCGCAATGCAGAACACAAACTACTTTACCGCAGAAGAGGCAACTCTTGTCGTTGGCGTTGTCGTTGCATTTTTCGTATTTTTAGGTTTCTTTTTTGCAAAAGGGCCAAAATATCAGGGAAAACGTCATTTTGTATTAGGTCCGGTTTCGATTGCTGCTTTACTTTTAGTCGGACTTCCGATTACTACACAGGCTGCACAGGGTTCTAACATCCTTGCTTCCTATTTTTCCAATATCGCTCAGGGTTATGCCGATTATGGTTTTGTATACGGTTTTTCCACCAGTGTGGTTGGCCGTGGTATGAGCAAACCGGATGATTATTCTGAGGAAACGGTCGATGCGATCGAAACTCTGGTTAATTCTTCCAAAGAACAGACCACTGTTTCTAAAGGCAGCGAACCGAATATCATCTGTGTACTGTTAGAGTCATTCGCAGATCCTTACGAAGTAAACTTTTTAAATATGTCCGAAGATCCGATCCCGAATTTTCACAATTTAGAGAGCAATTACTCCACCGGATATCTTACCGTTCCGGTTGTCGGCGCAGGTACTGCAAACACAGAGTTTGAAGTTTTAACCGGTATGAGCATGCAGTATTTCGGAACCGGTGAGTACCCTTACAAAACCATCTTAAAACAGACAGACTGCGAAAGTATTGCATCTGACCTGTCAAAGATCGGTTACGGCACACATGTAGTACACAACAATACCGCTACTTTCTACAGCAGAAACAATGCTTTTTCCATGATGGGATTTGATACTTTCACCAGTAAGGAGTTAATGAACATCACACAGTACACTCCAAATGGCAACTGGCCAACTGACGATATCTTAGTTCAGGAAACGGTAAAGGCTTTAGACTCCACAAAAGACCAGTCCGATTTTGTATACACGATCACTGTAGAAGGACACGGCGATTATCCGACCGAAAAGATCTTAACAGATCCGGCAATCAAAGTTTCCGGCGCAGCCACAGAGGAATCAAACAATCAGTGGGAATATTATGTAAATATGATCCATGAAGTAGATGATTTCATCGGTGACCTGATCACTGCTGTTGACCGCCGCGGTGAAGATACCATCGTTGTTATGTTCGGTGATCATCTTCCTACCATGGGACTTTCTGATTCTGATATGAAATCCGGTGATATTTTCAAGACAAAATACATCACCTGGAATAACATGGGACTTCCGAAAGAGGACGCCGATCTTACAGCATACCAGCTTCTCTCCCAGATCACGGATCAGGCTGGTATCCATGAAGGAACCATGTTTAACTATCATCAGACACAGCGCAATTCCGAGACATACTTAAATGGTCTTGAAAATCTGCAGTACGATTTACTTTACGGTAAAAGATATACCTACGGTGGCGAAGATCTCTATCCTGCTACCGACCTTCAGATGGATGTGGAAGATGTCACGATTTCCAATCTCCGCAAAAACTCTGACCGTAACATCCTTGCTGTTTATGGTTCAAGATTTACCAAGAATGCAAAGATCTTTGTAAATGGTGAGAAAGTTCCTACTAACTATATTTCTTCTGCACTGGTAACAACAAGTCTGGATAACGTAAAAGATGGCGATACGATCAGTGTCAATGTCCTCGGTTCAAAAGGAATCCTGCTTCGTGCCGGAGCAGACGAGGTTGTCTATGAGGATCCGGATGTGATCCATGAGACAGAGACAGAAGATCCGACGGAAACAACCGAAGTAACAGTTCCGGCATCCACATGGAATCTGAACATGCCTTCTTCGGAAAAGACAGATATGAAATCTTCTGAAAGCACGGAAGTGAAATCTTCCGAAAATACGGAGGTGAAATCTTCCGAAAATACGGAGGTAAAATCGTCCGAAAATACGGAGGTAAAATCGTCTGAGAGTACTGAAGTGAAATCGTCTGAGAACACTGAGGTAAAATCCTCTGAAAGTACAGAAATGAAATCCTCTGAAAGTACGGAAGTGAAATCTTCCGAAAATATCTCCGATACACTTGGCAGATAGCTTTATAAAAAAATCAAAATAACAGACAAGTCCGATATGTGGCAAGATGCTGCTATTGGGCTTGTTTTTTTGCAAAATAATTTTGATTACATTATGTCCTGTGTTAAAATGGAATCAATAAATCGGAGTTTCAGGAGGAAAATCATGAGCAGTAGGGGAATTTTTATTTTAGCGATTACATGGATTGTTATGTCACCGTTTTGGTTCTGGGCAGAAAATATTGCGTTAGGTATCATATGGCTATGTGGCGGAGTCATTGAACTATTTATCGCATTAGTGAGACGCAGCAAAGAGAAGAAAAGCAAGTAAATTCAAGTTTGTTTGTGCATTGATGGTTATCTTGAGCTTAGGAGGCGTTTAATGAAAACTGTTTTTTTACATGGGTTGGGACAAACTGCACAGGACTGGAAAGAAGTAGTCCAACAACTATCAATTTCTGATGTCGATTGCCCAGAACTTTTTTCTTCAACAGAAGATGAAATATCCTATTCGCAGATTTTGGGTGATTTAGAACAGCGGTATTCAGAAGTAAAAGAGCCGCTTCGTATCTGCGGTCTTTCGTTAGGTGCGCTTCTTGCGATTGATTTTGCTATTCGACATGAGGAAAAAGTGGATTCGCTGGTTTTGATTGGCGCACAATATAAAGTTCCAAGTTTACTGATAGATTTTCAAAATCTTATCTTCCGTTGTATGTCAAACAAGGTTTTTGAAAGTATGGGACTATCAAAAAGCAGCACCATAAAATTGGCTCACTCTATGCGGTCATTGGATTTTACTTTGCAATTAAATAATATTCGTTGTCCAGTAACAATTTTGTGTGGCAAAAAGGATACTGCCAATCTAAAGGCTTCTAAAAGGCTAAAAGAATTGCTACCCCAAGCTACTTTGCACATCGTTCCAAATGCAGGACATGAACTCAATAAATATGCACCAAACACGATTGCAGAGATATTAAATCAGTAAATTTATCGTGCAAAAAATATAGTAAGATGAATTGTCTGACAGGTAAGCGATCTCTTTCACTTTCATCACAACATCCCACTGTCCTTAGAGAGATGGACGAAGTATAATGTAAGCAACAATCGGAGTTTGTTACTCTTTTTGGAGGTGAATTGGTAATGATAAAATTAAAAATGTCTATTGAAGATATAAGTGAGTATCAGACAGGTATTTTACCAAAGAATGCTGTTAAAATAGAAACACCTCAGAGCATTGAAGAGATGATGAAAAAAGCGGCACCTATTGCAGCGGTATTATGTGTTTTAATGTTTGTAACGATGCTGTGTAAAACAGTTATGAACAAGACAGTTGTTATTTCGCATGTATTTATTTTGATTGGTTTTTGCCTGGGGTATATTTGTTTGGTGATACACGAGTGGTTACATGGGATTGTCTATCCGAGAAACGCACTGGTTACGATAGGTAAAATAACGGGTAAGATATCATTTGTTGCATTAGCATCATATCCTCTGAAGCGAAGAAGGTTTATTGTAATGTGCCTATTACCATTTGTGCTTGGAATAATACCATTATTGATTTTTATTGTTAGTCCGGCAGAATATAGAGAACTAAATGGACTAATGTTTGGCATGTCATGTATGGGTATGGTTTCGCCATTTCCCGATGTATATAATGTTTTTATTGTCTTAAAAAATGCAAATAAAAAAGATGCAATAATGTTTTATAAAAACGATATGTATAAGGTATCGTAAATTCCAGTTTATTAGGATGATAAATTTTATTTTGAATAGGACAGGTGTTTATGAAAAAAAGCGCAAGCGCAGTTTCTGTTATTGGAGGAGCCGATGGACCGTCCTCCATTTTTTTTAAGAAAAATGCAAAACTTACTCTAAAACAGAAAATTCAAAGAGCAAAAAATAAAATTAAGCGGTTCTATGTGGATAAAACCCTTTCATGTGAAAGTCATAGTTTGGATGAAGTAATAGAGTATATCGTAAATAGATATAGGTTTGCTGAAGTCGATAAGGATGCTGAAGAATTTCCAGAAGAATATCAGCAGATGAGAGCCTCTTTTATCATTCAATATGCTCCAGAATTATTAGGAGAATCTACTGCATGTCCTAAATTAAAGAGCGAATCGCCAAAAGATGTGGAGGCTTATATCAGGCAAAGCGAGGAGCGAATGCAGAGGGCAATGGAAATCCCTTCGACAGAATTTGATATTGACTTTCATAAATTCAAAAAAGCATTTGATGATATCAATGATACCATGTATATTGTTATCGAAAAAAAATATGCATATATTGGCGGTGGGGCTGGTGGAAATAAAAAGGTGGTTAAAAACTTTCAGAGTATCTATAAAGATATATACAGATATTACGGTGTCACAAAAGAGGATAAAGTAAGCAAATCGGAACGATATAAGGATGTGGTTCGAACCTTGAGTCAGTAATACAGTTTTGCAATCATTCAAGATATAGAAAAATCTATAAAAAAGGAGCTGAGACACTGCTGATTTTAATCAGATAGTTTGACAGCCCCGAGACCGTTTCAAGTTTTGTGTAAACGCTAAAAACTGATATAAGATTTGTGAATAGTTACAAATGGGCAGAGTCGATTTTCCGGATTCTGCCCATATCTGCATTATACAGGAGTTTTTGGGCATGTCAATAAGACCTGCCCAAAACAAGCTGGTTTTACAGGTTGCGTCCGTTCAGACGCTCTTCAAATTTCTCTCATTGCTGCTTTTTGTGGGCTGTCTTTTCTTCTTGCCATAAAAATAACCTCCAAGCTGAGTAATTTTATCTTACATCAGTTTGGAGGTTTACACAAACTTTGGGATGCTCCCTTTTAATTAGAATCCTGGAACGAACCATTTTTAAGGCAGCTTAGAATCCAGAAACATCTGGCCCCGCCTGGTCTCTTCTTTACTTTTCCATTACACGCATCAGATTCACCATCTCGATCGCACCCACAGCGCATTCATACCCCTTATTTCCCGCCTTACTGCCTGCGCGCTCGATTGCCTGTTCAATATTGTCTGTCGTAAGGACGCCAAACATAACCGGAATTTTGCTCTGTAAGGAAACGCTTGCAATCCCTTTGGAAACTTCATTGCACACATAATCATAATGGCTCGTTGCCCCGCGTATCACTGCCCCAAGGCAGATCACTGCATCATACTTTCCACTTGCCGCCATCTTTTCTGCAATCACCGGAATCTCAAACGCTCCCGGCACCCATGCCAGATCAATCTGCTCCTCCGGTACATCATGGCGCTTCAACCCGTCAAGTGCACCCCCGATCAGTCTTGACACGATAAATTCATTAAACCTCGCTGCCACGATCCCAATTTTAATGTCCTCTGTCCCTGTTAATTTTCCTTCTAAAACGTTCATTTTTTTATCTCCTTTTTTATAATGTTGATGTCAGGTTGACACCATAGATACTTAATATTATATTTATCCTCTTATTCAAAACGAAGCATATGCCCCATCTTTTCCTGTTTCGTCCGCAGATAAAACAGATCATACGGTGTCGCCTTCATCTGGATCGGCACGCGCTCTTTGATTTCCATGCCATAATCTTTTAACTGGTAAACTTTATCCGGGTTATTGGTAAGAAGCCGCAGTGTTTTTACGCCGAGATCTTTTAAGATCTGTGCTCCAATGTAATACTCCCGCTCATCCCCTGCAAAACCGAGCGCAAGGTTCGCCTCTAACGTATCCATTCCTTCCTCCTGCAATGTATAGGCGCGCAGCTTGTTCAGTAACCCGATGCCTCTTCCCTCCTGCCGCATATAAAGCAGGATTCCGCGGCCTTCTTTTTCGATCTGTTCCATTGCCGCAGCAAGCTGTTCCCCGCAGTCACACCGAAGGGATCCGAATACATCTCCCGTCAGGCACTCGGAGTGTACACGGCACAGCACATCCTCTCCGTCTCCGATCTCACCTTTTACCAGCGCAACATGATGTTCCCCGTTTAAAATATTCTGATAACCATACGCTTTAAATTCTCCATATTTTGTCGGGAGTTTTGCGACTGCTGCGCACTCTACCAGTTTCTCATGTTTTTTGCGGTACTCCTGAATTGCCGCGATCGTGATAAAACAGATATTCCATTTTTCTGCAAGTTCCATGAGTTCTGTTGTACGCATCATTGTTCCGTCCTCACGCATGATTTCACAGCACAGTCCACATTCTTTTAAGCCCGCAAGACGCATCAGGTCAACGACCGCTTCTGTATGACCGTTACGTTCTAACACACCATTCTTTTTTGCAAGCAGAGGAAACATGTGTCCCGGTCTGCGAAAGTCTTCCGGTTTTGCATCCTCACTGATGCAGTGCCTTGCTGTCATGCCGCGTTCCTCCGCCGAAATTCCGGTCGTTGTACCGGCATAATCGATCGATACGGTAAATGCGGTCTCATGGTTGTCTGTATTGTCTGCCACCATCTGCGGGAGTTTTAATCTTTCACAAATCTCCTTTGACATCGGCATACAGATCAACCCTTTTCCATATGTCGCCATAAAATTCAGATTTTCTGTCGTTGCAAACTCTGCCGCGCAGATAAAGTCCCCTTCATTCTCACGGTCTTCATCATCTGTCACAAGAATAATTTTTCCTTTTTTCAATTCTTCCAATGCCTGTTCCACTGTATCAAATTTCCTCATTATACTTCTTCCTTTCAAAATCCGTTGGAAAGTAAAAATTCCTTCGTGATCTTACTCTCCGTTGTTTTTTCTTTCTTCCGGTTCAAAAAATGCTCAATGTACTTCCCGATACAGTCATTTTCCAGATTTACCGTATCCCCCGCCTTTTTGTGTGCAAGAACCGTACACTGCGCCGTATGCGGGATGACAGACACCATAAAACTCGTCTGTGTCGTTTTTGCAACCGTAAGGCTGATCCCATCCACCGCGACAGAACCCTTTTCAACAATGTAGTGCATGATCTTCTCCGGTGCTTTCATGGAATAACAAATCGCGATTTCGTCTGATTTGACCTCACAGATCGTTCCGGTTCCGTCAATATGTCCTGTCACGATATGACCGCCAAATCTGCCGTTTGCCGCCATCGCACGTTCCAGGTTCACCGGACTTCCCGCCGCTGCTTCTCCAATCGATGACCTCCGCAGCGTTTCGTGCATTACATCGGCGGTAAAATAGTTTTTTCCAAAAGATGTCACTGTAAGACAGATTCCATTTACGGCAATGCTGTCACCAATTTTGATATCCTCTAATACTTTTTCTGCCTCTATTTTCAGTCTGGCAGAATTGCCTTTCCGGTCTGCTGTTATGATCCTTCCGACCTCTTCCACAATTCCTGTAAACAAGTTTTCTCCCCTCCCTGCTTTTTACGGTATGTTCAAACCTTATGTATCTGTTTTCCTCTCATTTATTTTTCAGTTCCCCGGCGATCAGAATGTCCTCCCCCACCTGCTGTACCCTCTGACTGACCAGGCAATACGCGTCATCGGGATAATCCACGCCTATTCCTGCAACCGGACTTTTGGCATCTGCTCCGCCAAACAGTTTCGGTGCCACATACGCATACACCTCATTGACGATCCCGGCTTCTAACGCCGACCAGTTCAGCATGGCACCGCCCTCAAGCAATACGCTCTCGATCCCGTCTGCTCCGAGCTGCCGCATCAGTTCTTTTAAATCCACTTTTCCATCCGCATGTTCTGTCACTATGATCCGGCATCCATATTTCTGATATTCCCTGATCTTCGCCTCATCCTGACAGCAGGTTGCAATGATGGTATTCTGCTCCTCTGCAGTCTGCACGATCCGGCTCTTAAGCGGTATACGCAATGTCGTATCACAGACGATCCTGACCGGGTCTTTTGTCTGCGGCAGACGGCAGTTTAACATTGGATCATCCGCGATTACCGTGCCTGCCCCAACCATGATTCCGGTCATTTCATGCCGCATGCGGTGTACCTGTTCTCTTGCCGCCTCTCCGGTGATCCATTGCGATTTTCCGGATGCCGACGCTATTTTTCCATCCAGTGTCATCGCATATTTCATCCGCACATAGGGCAGTTTTGTCTGGATATAATGAAAAAATACCCGATTTTGGTACTCACATTCCTCCTGTAAAACTCCTTCCGTCACCAGGATGCCCTGCTCCCTTAACTGCCGGATCCCGGCTCCCGCCACAAGCGGATTGATGTCTTCCGCCCCAACAAACACATGGCTGATCCCGGCTTCTATGACCGCCTGTGTACACGGAGGCGTTTTCCCGTAATGGCAGCACGGTTCTAATGTCACATAAAGATCTGCTCCTGCCGGATCCTCTCCCCTGCTCCTACAATCCGCCAGCGCTTCCCGCTCTGCGTGAAGTCCGCCAAATTTTTTATGATAGCCTTCCCCGATGATTCTATCCTCTTTTACAAGAACCGCACCGACCACCGGATTTGTCTTTGTCCATCCTCTGCCAAGCTCTGCAAGTTCCATTGCCCGGCGCATATATCTTTCCTGCTGCATGAATATCTTCCCTTTCCTGCAAGATAAAATCTGCAATCTCTGTTGTTTCATGACGATAGAATACACGCTCCGGGAATATTCTATTGCCATAAAAAGAAGCTCTGAACACGATCGTTCAGAGCTTCTTAAAACCGGATTTTAGGGATTTCTAAAATGACATATTTTAAAAACCGGGATACCATGCGAAACTTTTTTCCGTTTCTGATATCCGGCAGGATATCTAATTTTTGCAGCAATAAAATACGCGCTCCGCGAACATTCTATTGTCACAAACAAAAAGACTCTGAAATAAAACTATTTCAGAGCCATGTATGCATTATCTTACCAACCGTTTAAAACGATCCTTTAAATCCTGCTTATCCATATCTTCTTTCATCCAGACTATACTGTCGGCTTCGGAATTACACCGAATCATGCCTTACGGCTCGTGGGCTATACCACCGGTAGGGAATCACACCCTGCCCTGAAGATCATATTCTATTTTTATGTGTCTGAGTATAACACGCTTTCTTAAAATGTCAATACTGTTTTTCAGACCAAATTTTACTGCAGCATATAAATAAGTCCAAAACAGCCGGCTCCACAGTTACTTGTAATCGCTGCCGATGCCTCCTGCATGTAGATCTGGTCAAATTTCTTATACTTTTGCACTTCCTCTAAAATCATATCTTTCGTCTCTTTCGAACAGCCCGCAGATGTTATAAATAAGACTTTCTGATCAATCGGCGACCATCGCGCCATCTGCGCGTGTATATATTTTTTATAAACATCCTGTGTATTTCCAAAAAAGATCGCTGCCGGTACAATTTTCTTTTTGTGCAATGCCAGAACCGGATGACACTGCAGCATCTCTGTCATTTTCCATACCTGCTTATTTAAAAGTCCACTGCGGTAGAGCTGTTTTGAACTGTCTAAAATAAAGCTTGTCTGTATTTTAGGCTGTATTGCTTCCAGACTCTGTAATATTTCATCCAGATCCTTATTTTTCAGCACCATATTCGCTGCATGCATAACCATCAGGCCTGTACCGCTCGACAAATGACCGGAATCAAACACCTGCACATGGGAAAATCCGGCTGCCGCCTGGCTTGCATTCTCAAATCCCTTTCCGGATTCTGAAGCAATACTGATATGCAGTACCTGTTCCGCCTCCTCAAGCAGATTTCCAAAAAATGTCTCATATTCCCCGACTGTCGGTGCTTCCGACTTGGCATACTGATCTTTTTCAATATAAGAAAGCAGACTGTCTGAATGGATTTCCACCATATCCTCGTAATGCCCGTATTCCGTATTTACAAAATAATGCATAACCGGTATTCCAAGCTGCCGGATCACATCATTCGGCAGATCCACAACATTGTCCGTGCTGACGATCAGCCTTTGCTTTTTCTTCTGCCCTAAGATACGGAATCCGTCCATCTCACTGATTTCATCCGGATCGATCATATATTCAATGCGCTCTTTCGGCAGATAACGGAGCAGCATTGCCTCAAAAAGGATTCCATTGATCGGTTTCGCCAGATAATCAGAAAATCCCATTTTACGATACTTTTCTTCCGCACCTGACATTGCATTTGCCGTCAATGCAATAATCGGCGTTTTGCGGCAGAATCCACCCTGCTGGTTGCGCACCAGATCCATGGTTTTTTCACCATCCATCTCTGGCATCATGTGATCCATAAAAATCACATCGTAATTATTTTTTGCCGTCAGCTTCAGACATTCCATTCCACTATGCGCCAATGCAAGCTGGACTTTGGTTTCCCGAAGCAGTTTTTTAGCGACAAGCAGATTCATATCATTGTCATCCACAACAAGAACTTTTGCTTCCGGTGCTTCGAAACTCTTTTTATAGGAGGATCTCTGATGTCTTGATGAACTATTATAATTGAGATTTCCAAGCGGCGTGGCATTTACAATTTTCTGTGGAATCGTAATCGTAAATGTAGAACCTTTCTGATAAATACTGTCAACCGTGATCTGACCACCCATCAGATTTACAAGCTGGCTGCAGATAGAAAGTCCAAGGCCTGTTCCCTCGATTCCTTTTGTGCTGCCTTCATTGACCCGTTTAAAACTGTCAAACAGGTATTTCATATCATCCTGACGGATTCCCATACCGGTATCGATCACAGCCATTTTTAAAAGAATTTCGTCCGCTCCCGTCTGCTCACTCTCCACAAACAGCGTGACGGATCCCTTTTGCGTATACTTGATCGCATTACTTAAAATATTGGTTAAAACCTGTTTGATCCTCATCTCGTCGCCATAAAGCATGGATGGCAGTTTTTCAGATACATTGACACAAAATTCCAGATTTTTCTCATGTGCACGGATCCAGGTCGTGTTTACAATTTCACTGAATAATTCTCCTGTCTCATAACGCGCCGGAACAACTTCCATTTTTCCCGCCTCAATTTTGGACAGGTCTAAAATATCATTGATCAGGGACAAAAGCATCTTACTTGCACTCTGGATATTATTGGCATTCTCAATAATATCGTCTGACAGATTCTCCTCCCGAAGTGTCATTTCATTTAATCCTATGATCGTATTGATCGGCGTACGGATTTCATGGCTCATATTTGCAAGGAAACGGCTCTGTGTATTCATTGCGGCAACTAACTCCGCCTGCTGCTTTTCATTTTCTTTTCTCTGATATTCAGAGAGTGTGATCTGGATAAACATAAACGCACAGGTCATAAAGATGGTTATGACCGCACTCACGATAATATCCACATAAACTACAGATTCCGATTCCATATAAGTGATCCGTTCCGGATGAACATATGCAGTGTAAAAACAATACGCATCCGCAATGATCGTTATAACAGTTCCCGCGACAAGACTTTTCCCCCGCAGCAGGAAAAAAAGCGAGATGAAACCAAGAACAAACCAAAGCGGCATACCGCTTTTTAAGCCTCCGGAGCGCAGAAACGTAACTGGAAGAAAAATTCCATTCAGCCCTGACATCAGAATGAAAGAACAGAGATCATATTGCTGGAATTTCTTTCCTGCCCAGAAAAGCATGCCCATAAAAAGCGCCCCGGCAAATAATGCTGCGACATTTTTTATCTCCATTCCCTCGGCAAGCGTATAAACTCCCCCCAGTGCCATCGCGATCGTTCCAAGCAGCGACATAAAGCGGAATAACTGTGCATGAATTGAAACATCTTTCCGGATCAGTACCTGGATAATTCTGTCACTCAGCTTACTCATTGTCCGCACCTCCCCATTTTTTTAATGTTTCCGCAGCACTGATAAAATCAAACAGTTCAATCTGGGCTTCCATATCAGCGATCAACTGTGCATCCGAATCCGCCATCGAACTGCCCGTCTCATTTTTTATCATCTCTAACAGCTTCATTGCCTCTGCCTGGTCAAAATTGTCGATTGCTGCCGATAGTTTCTGCACTGGATTTTTTTCTTCCCCCACCGTCACATACTTAGACAGCCCATCAAGGATCGAACAGTAGTCTGCGATCAGCTCCGTATGGTTTTGTATGATATAATTTTCATCCCCATGCTCACATGCCTCCTGCATCCTCTTTGCCCTTTTTGAAAGCTCTTTTGCACCGATCGTAAGACTTTGTCCTTTCAGGGAATGTACATTGATCTTATAATTTTCCCAGTCTTTTTTATCATACAGCTCCTGTAATGTCTGGATCTGACTTCTTCCCTGTTCATAAAAACACTGCACGATCTCCATATAATCCGCTTCATTATTGTCAAAGTAGGAAAGCCCAAGCCGGCGGTCAATTCCTGCAGCCTCAAATTCTTTCCCTCCTTCTTTGAATTGTCCGGATAATCCACTGTTTTCTTCTGTCTTGCAGGTAACCTGTTCCTCTCCCGTATCTTTTTCAATAAACATGCTTAAATATTTGCGAAGGACACGTTCCATCGCAGATTTTTCAATCGGTTTCGCAACAAAATCATCGAATCCTTCCCTGATCAGCATCTCTCTGGCTCCGCCTATGGCGTTGGCTGTCAGTGCAATGATCGGTATTTTCCGTTCACGGAACCGCGGTAATTCATGAATCCTGTGCATACATTCCACGCCATCCATTTCCGGCATCATATGATCCATAAACACGAGATCATAGCTTCTGTCACTGATTTTATCAATTGCCTCACTACCGCTCAATGCCGTATCGATCGTGATGCCATAATGGCTTAACAGACTTGAAACAACTTTTAAATTCATGGCACTGTCATCCACTGCAAGAATTTTGGCTCCTTTTACACGGAATCTGTCATGATGCCACCGTTCGTCGTATGCGTCCTGCTGAAGTTTTTCTCCATTCAAAATGGTTGCAACCGAGAATACATGCATCGGGCGATAGATAAGCAGAACTTCCGGTCCGATTTTTTGCAGATCACAATCCCGGTTTGCCATGACAACAACTTTCATTTTTGCAGTCAGGCTGTCAAAATAACTTTGATCTATAAAATATTCGACATCCGCAACAAACAAAAACTGATAATTTTCATGATCGATGCGGTTTTTTAGTTCATGCATGGTCGAACAGCGCACGGCATCTACATGAAGCTGATCGACCATCCTCTGTATACATTCAAGATATCCGTCACGAAGCTGTCCGAAACGGTATCTTTCGAGATCCATATAAAAAATGATCTTTTTATCTCCGGCATCACGCACGGATACAAGCGGCATATCCGTCAGTACTCTCTGTGGAATGATAATAGAAACCGTCGTCCCTGCATCAGGAACACTCTCAATATGCATATGTCCATTCATTTTTGCAATCATTTTACGTGAGATTGCAAGACCTAAGCCAATGCCCCCCGCACGCCGGTCACGGGTCGTATCTACCTGATTGTATGTGTTTTCCAGTGCATCTATATTTTTTTCGCTCATCCCGATTCCGGTATCTTTCACCTTTACCATAAGATTGATGCCGTATGATTCCTTGCGGGCGCCGACAAACAAAATGACACCACCGGCATCTGTAAATTTGATCGCATTGTTGATGAGATTTAAGATAATGCGATATATTTTCTGACTGTCTCCAAGCAGGTTATTCGGAATATCCGCCTCACAATCCACAATGATCTCAAGATTCTTTTCTTTATTCCACACATGTGCCATGTTAACCACATCATTGATCACAGACGTAATGTTATATGGTTCTTCCACCAGCTCCATCGTGTCATTTTCAAGTTCTGAAAAATCCAGGATATCTGATACCAAAGACATCAGATTCCTGCCCGCAACTGTAATATCATACAGCTGTTCCTTTGTCGTATCATCCACTTTCGCATCCAGTAATTCTGATCCGATTCCGATGATAGAATTTAACGGTGTACGGATCTCATGCGAAATATTTGCCATAAAATCATCTTTTGCCTGTTTGGCATCCTCGAGTTCACGCATTGTCTCATTGAATTCCATATCATGCTGTATACGGTTTTTTAACTGTTTATTTTCCATGATCTCGAGAATAATGATCGCAAAAAACTGCATAAAAAATTCCATTTCCCGTATCGGATTATCATAATTTACTTTATCTAACAGGAATGTATCAAGACAAAACAAAAGAATCGTTGCTACCAACGAAATATAATTGATCTCGATCAGATCAAAAAGAGACAACATCACAACACTTGCTGCTACTGTTGCCATGGTAAGAGACGAACCGTCCGTGAATACCGTATATAAAATAATATTCATCCATATCATAACAGAACAAAATAACTTCGCCAGTCTGCTGTACCGTCCTGTCAGCATCCGAAGTCCGATACTCGCCAAAAGCCCACAAATTATCACCGCAGCTACCCAGCTTGGCCATTTTAAATAAACTGCTGCCACTACCATATAAACAGTATATATGAAATAAAGTACATACGGGATCACTCCCGCCCTGTCCTTTTTGATTTCTCTTATCATAACGTCCCCTCTCATTCACTTATGTCTGTAATTTCCCGCTGCAATTCCAGAAATATCTCTGTAAGGTTCGGATCAAACTGAGAGCCGCTATTTTCCTTTATAATTTCAAACACCTTAGATGCGGGACGGATTGCTTTCTTATAACACCGGTCCTGATATAATGCATCAAAAACATCAGCAAGTGCCATGATCCTTGCACATAACGGAATCTCCTCCCCGGATAATCCATCCGGATAGCCCGTACCGTCCCATCTTTCATGATGATATCGTGCTATTTTTCTGGCAATATCCACATATTCCTCATGTTCCACATTTCCGATGATCCGGTCAATGATCTCACACCCGGCTACCGTATGCTGTTTCATGACTTCAAACTCTTCGTCCGTCAGCCGTCCCGGTTTTAAAAGAATCGCATCTGGTGTTTTTATTTTTCCAATATCGTGAAGTACCGATGCCTTTACTGTATTGAGCTCATAATTATGATCAAGGATATCCGGATACATCCCCTTTTCCCTCAACGCTTTTGTCAGTATCTGTACATAATTCTGGGTATTTTTTACATGAAGTCCCGTACTGCCATCACGGCTCTCGATCAGGTTGGCGATACCGGTAATCACTTCATCCTGCATACGCGTCATTTCCGCAACCTGCGAGGCGACCATCTCTTCTAAATGATTCTGGTACTGTCTGTTCTCTAAAATTCGTTTCACACGGCTGACTAATACCTGGGAAACAAACGGCTTCCCGACAAAATCCATAGCCCCTGCCTCAAAACATTTTGTTTCTGTTTCAGCATCATTATCACCGGTCAGAAACACAACCGGTATCATAGATCCATTTTCAAGTTCCCGAATCTTTTTCAGTGTTTCAAATCCGTTCATTTCCGGCATATTTACATCCAAAAGGATCAGATCCGGTGTCACTTTTGAAAGAAGTGACAATGCCATTTTCCCAGATGTAGTCGCAGCAATACGAAATTCTTCCCCCAGAATCGTCTGTGCTCTTTTGAGATTGCCCGGATCATCATCTACCAGCAGGATCAGTTCTTTGTTACTTGTCTGCATACGTTTCTCCTTTGTAAAAATCTGAATTGCCCGACTCCTTTACACGTAGGAATGATCTACTTTGATAACCACGTAATAATTATTTCCAAGACGTTCCCTTACCTGTGATGTAATACGTGCTGCCAGCTCATCATCCTGTATCTGAAACTTATACGGTATCAGGACATCAAATATAATATTCGTATGTGTCGGTCCCGTTACAACGCGGAAATCATGCATATTGATCCGCTCATCAATTCCCTTGATAATAGATATTACCGCCGCTTTCATCTCGCTGACATGTTCATCCGATGTCACGATCGGATCCATATGTATCGTCGCATCACAGCCTAACTTTTCTTTTAATTCATTTTCAACATTATCAATAATATCATGGATCTCTAAGATATTGCCCTCCGCAGGTACTTCCGCATGCAGTGATACCATCTGTCTTCCCGGGCCATAATCGTGTACGATCAGGTCATGGATTCCACAGATCTCCTCATGTGCCATTACGATCTGATCGATCTTCTGCACAAATTCCTCCTCCGGCGGCTGCCCTAAAAGCGGATTTAAGGTATCTTTCGCAGCTCCGATGCCCGCAAACATGATAAATACACCAACTAATGCACCACAATAGCCATCCACATAGATTCCGGTAAAATGTCCGATCAAAGCTGCCACAAGTACCACTGCTGTTGCGCAGGTATCGCTCAGACTGTCGGTTGCCGTTGCCTTCATGGCAGCAGAGTCAATTTTTTTTGCAACCCCACTGTTATAAAGATACATATACAGTTTTACAAGAATCGAAATAATGAGGATCACAACCACCATTACGGAAAACTCTGTTTCTTCCGGATGAATGATCTTTATAATAGAATCCCTGATCAGTTCATACGCCATCAAAAGGATTGCTGCCGCAACGATCAGTCCCGATACATATTCGATCCGTCCGTGGCCAAACGGATGCTCCGAGTCCGGTTTTGCTCCTGCCAGCTTAAATCCGATCAGCGTAACAGCGGAAGATCCTGCATCTGACAGGTTGTTGAATGCATCCGCAGTCACAGCGATCGAATGGCTGATCGTTCCTGCAAAAAATTTGCCACAGAAAAGCAGAATATTTAAAAAGATTCCGACCATACCGCAGAGAATACCATACTCCTGTCTGATCTTTCCTTTATCCTCTTTTTCTTTAATAAAAAACTTTGAAAGAAATGTTATCATGTCTGATCCCCCTGTGTCCGATCTCATACAATGCCTGTTTCCAAACACTTCCATTTAAAATCTATGCATTTTTGATTGCTATCTGATTTTTCCGATGTCCTGCAGCGGCCAGTAAATGACCTCTCCTTTACCGAGGATTTTATCGATACTTACATATTTGTTATCCCAGTAACGCGCGTCCCAGGAGTCATTCCGGTTATCCCCTAATACCAGATAACAGTCATCCGGTACTTCAAATAAATATGGTCCTGTTGCCACCGTCCATTCTTCCTTCAAATAATCTTCCTCCAGCGGCGTTTCACTTCCATCAATATAAATCTTTCCATCGTCAATGCGGACTTCCTCCCCCGGCAGTCCGATCACTCTTTTTACATAAAGTTCTTCCTCATCATCCGGATAATGGAAAATCACAACATCCCCGCGCTCCGGTGTATCCTTTAAAAATGCGAGACGATTTCCGATCAGGCGGTCCCCCGGCATGATCGTATTTTCCATGGAGCCTGTCGGCACATCTGCGTTGATGATCAGATAATTCTTGATCAGAAATGCTGCCCCGATCGCCAGGGCAAATGTAAGTACCCAGCTTAAAATCTCGCGCGATGCCGACGTACTTTTCTGTGCTTCCTCTTTTTCTGATCCATCCGGCTTATCCTCTTTATTTGATGTATCGGCCTTATCCTGTGTATTGGTTTTATTTTGTGTATCTTTTTTATTTTCATCTATATCCATCCCGATATCCTGTCTTTTCGCTTCCATCTGTGTCCTCACTTTATGCCATAATGATTTCTTTTATGTTAAAAGATTATAATGTATTAAATGTAATTTTAGCACACTTGCCACAAAATAAAAAGTGCCACACCATACGATGTGACACTTTTTTGCCTGTTTTTGTCTATGATTTATTTTTAAGGCTATTACCTGTTTTTCAGGCGATACGCTTTCTTTAGTCTGCGAATAATGCTGTGGAGTAATAACGGTCACCACTGTCCGGAAGAAGGGCAACGATTGTTTTTCCTTTGTTTTCCGGGCGTTTTGCAAGCTCGATTGCAGCATATAAAGCTGCACCGGAGGAAATTCCGACTAATACACCCTCTGCTTTTGCAAGCTCTTTTCCGGTTGTAAATGCATCCTCGTTTGCTACCGGAAATACCTCATCATAAATCCTGGTATCTAATACCTCCGGAACAAATCCTGCACCGATTCCCTGGATCTTGTGAGGACCTGCTGTTCCTTTGGAAAGAACAGGAGAAGTCTCCGGCTCAACTGCAACAACTTTTACATCTTTGTTCTGTGATTTTAAGTACTGTCCGACACCTGTAACTGTTCCGCCGGTACCAACACCTGCAACAAAGATATCTACCTTACCGTCTGTATCTGCCCAGATCTCCGGTCCTGTTGTCTCGAAATGGGCCTGTACGTTTGCCGGGTTGGTAAACTGGGATGGGATAAAGCTTCCCGGGATTTCTTTTGCAAGCTCTTCTGCTTTTGCAATCGCACCTTTCATTCCCTTTGCACCCTCTGTTAAAACGATCTCTGCACCGTATGCTTTTAAGATGTTACGACGCTCAACACTCATGGTCTCCGGCATTGTTAAGATGATACGGTATCCTTTTGCTGCTGCGATAGAAGCAAGACCGATACCTGTGTTTCCGGAAGTCGGCTCAATGATCACGGAACCTTCCTTTAAAAGACCTTTCTCCTCTGCATCTTTTACCATGTAATATGCAGCACGGTCTTTTACACTTCCTGATGTGTTAAAATACTCAAGTTTTATAAGAACTTTTGCCTCAAGTCCTTTGCTTTTCTCTAATTTTGTTACCTCTAATAAAGGTGTGTTTCCAATCAAATCTGTTGCACTCTGATAAACTTTTGCCATGATATTCCTCTCCTATTCTGAAATTTTTCATTTCTGAAGTCTGCAATGCTTTTTGCAGACTTCAAAGTAAAAATAAGGAACTTATTTCTACTTTACTGCCTTAAATGCTTCATCAAGATCCTCAATGATGTCCCTGATATTCTCTGTTCCGATGGAAAGACGGATCGTGTTCGGGTAGATTCCCTGCTCTGCCAGCTCTGCCTCATTTAACTGTGCATGTGTGGTAGAAGCCGGATGAATGACAAGTGATTTCACATCTGCCACGTTTGCAAGTAAGGAAAAGATCTCAAGATTATCAATAAAATCTTTTGCCTTCTGCTCATCCCCTTTGATCTCAAAGGTAAAGATTGAACCGCCGCCGTTCGGGAAGTATTTTTTGTATAATTCCTGCTGTTCTTTATCCTCTGTAACGGATGGGTGATGTACTTTTTCCACCTGTGGATGATTGTTTAAATACTCTACAACCTTTAATGCATTTTCCACATGACGTTCTACACGCAGGGACAATGTTTCAAGTCCCTGTAAAAACATAAATGCGTGGAACGGTGAAATCGTTGCTCCGGTGTCACGGAGTAAGATTGCACGGATTCTTGTGACAAATGCTGCAGGGCCTGCTGCCTGTGAAAAACTGATTCCGTGATAGCTCGGGTTCGGTTCCGTGATGGCAGGGAACTTACCGGATGCCTCCCAGTCAAATTTTCCACTGTCGACGATGACACCGCCGATTGCGGTTCCATGTCCGCCAATGAATTTTGTTGCAGAATGAACAACAATGTCTGCGCCGTATTCGATCGGCCTGAGCAGATACGGGGTTGCAAATGTATTGTCCACAACAAGTGGAATTTTATGCGCATGGGCGATCTTTGCGATTGCCTCAATGTCGCTGACATCTGAGTTTGGATTTCCAAATGTCTCTATGTAAAGAGCCTTGGTGTTGTCCTGGATCGCTTTTTCAAAATTTGAAACATCCAGCGGATCAACAAAAGTTGTTGTGATTCCATAGTCCGGAAGTGTATGCTCTAACAGGTTATAGGAACCACCATAAATATTATTTGCTGCAACGATATGATCGCCTGCATGTGCAAGGTTTTCGATCGTGTATGTGATCGCCGCTGCACCGGATGCAACTGCGAGTGCGGCAACACCGCCCTCTAATGCTGCAATTCTTTTTTCAAATACATCCTCGGTCGGATTGGTAAGTCTTCCGTAGATGTTGCCCGCATCTTTCAGGCCAAAACGGTCTGCTGCGTGCTGGCTGTTATGGAATACATAGGAAGAGGTTGCGTAGATCGGCACTGCTCTCGCATCTGTAACCGGATCTGCCTCCTCCTGTCCTACATGTAACTGCAATGTTTCAAAACCCAGATTTCTTTCGCTCAAATGTTTCTTTCCCATAGATCACTTCTCCTTCATTTGATATTTTTCTAGTATTCTTCTTCCTCTTCTTTTTCGCTGATATCATTTACCGGACGCTCTAGTCCTTCGATTTTGATACCGTTTTTCTCTGCATAATCCCAGAGTGCTGCATGGATTGCTTCCTCTGCTAACAGGGAACAGTGTACTTTTACCGGTGGAAGTCCGTCTAATGCTTCCATAACGGCTTTATTGGTAACTTCAAGTGCTTCCTGGATCGTTTTTCCTTTTACAAGTTCGGTTGCCATACTGCTGGTTGCAACGGCTGCACCGCATCCAAATGTCTTGAATTTTGCTTCCTGAATGATGCCGTTATCATCAATATCAAGATACATTCGCATGATATCGCCGCATTTTGCATTACCAACGGTACCTACACCGCTTGGATTTTCCATCTCTCCAACGTTTCTCGGATGATTAAAATGGTCCATTACTTTCTCACTGTACATATCTGATTTCTCCTTTTTATCTCTTTACGCTCAATTTTCAATCCTGATTACTGGTTCTGTTTTTTTACAAAATCCTCATATAATGGGGACATACCACGCAGACGCTCGATAATCTTCTTTAACTCGTCTACGGTATAGTCGATCTCTTCCATCGTGTTCTTCTCGGATAAAGTCAGACGCAGGGAACCGTGTGCGATCTCATGCGGCAGACCGATTGCAAGAAGTACATGGGACGGGTCTAAGGAACCTGAAGTACATGCAGATCCACTGGAACCGCAGATACCTGCCTGATCTAAGAGGATCAGCATGGACTCACCCTCGATAAAACGGAAGCAGAAGTTTGCATTGTTCGGCAGACGGTCTGTGCGGTGTCCGTTTAATCTGGTATAAGGGATCTCTTTTAATACACGCTCGATCAGATGATCTCTGAGTGCGATCTCTTTTGCACTGCGCTCTTCCATATTCTCTTTTGCAAGTTTTGCAGCTGTACCGATTCCGACGATACCCGGAACATTGTGTGTACCTGCACGGCGTTTTCTCTCCTGTGCACCGCCGTGGATGAAGGAACGGATTTTAACGCCTTTGCGGATATACATCACACCAATACCCTTTGGTCCGTTGATCTTGTGGCCGCTTGCGCTTAACATGTCGATGTTCATCTCTTCCACGTCGATCGGAATATGTCCAAATGCCTGTACCGCATCCGTGTGGAATAATACGCCGTGGTCATGTGCGATCTTACCGATCTCTTTGATTGGCTGGATTGTTCCGATCTCATTGTTTGCTGACATAATGGAAATTAAGATCGTATCCGGGCGGATCGCTTTTTCTAATTCCTCAAGGCTGATCTTTCCATCCTCATCAACATCCAGATAAGTTACCTCATAACCTTTCTGCTCTAAATATGCACAGGTGTGAAGAATCGCATGATGTTCGATCCTGCTTGTGATGATATGTTTTCCTTTGGACTCATATGCCTCTGCAGTTGCCTTTAATGCCCAGTTGTCTGACTCGCTGCCGCCGCCGGTAAAATAGATATCCTCAGTTCTTGCATTGATGAGTGCTGCGACATTTGTCCTTGCCTCATCGACAGCCTTTTTGCTCTCCCCTGCGAAAGAATAGATTGCAGAAGGGTTGCCGTAGTATTCTGTAAAATATGGAAGCATTGCATCTAATACTTCCGGATATACCTGTGTGGTTGCTGCATTATCTAAATAAATTAATTTTGCCATGATATCGTTCCTTTCTTTATCCTTATCTTATCCATTTTATATGCTGCTCATACTAGCGGAAAGTCCGTATATTCTGTGTGTATCCATCACCATTCTGTTTCATTTCCTAGTTTGTTGATATGATATAAGTATTATACATCATCAATTCCTATTGTCAAGATAGGAATTGTATTTTTTTGTGCAAAAACAAGAACAATCCGTTTCCCTTTAAATCAAGTGACAACCCTCCTATATAATGCTATAATAAATCGTCAAACGCAACAAATATCTTAATATTCTGACAGATGATATTTTGCAGTAAATGTTTTACAAATAGAATTTAATGATGCCTCAAAATCGGGGGCAGGAATGGAGACTATTATGAACCAGTTATTTTCACCGGAACTGATTCCGGATTATATGCACGCACACCCGGAGTACGGGGTAAAACGTATTTTGACCTACACAGTCTATCGCTTTTTATCCTTTGCAGGAAAAGAGGATGATACACTTGCCGCTTATATAAAAGAAACGTTATTTCCAATGGAAGATGCGCTCGACTTTTCCCTGATCGACGATTATCTGGCTCTGGATCCTTATTTTTGTCCGATACCGGAGGAGGACAGTTTTGACGCCTTTTTCTTATATACCGCAATCAGCATCTTAGAGAATGCTTTTGACGAATTTGCATTAGGTGATGAGCTTGCCATCATTGATGACCTGATTCTGACAAAATATCCGGTACTTGGTTCTGTTGCATTGGACGATGCTGATATCCGTCTGGATGCGCTGATCGGCAGCGGTGCGGAGTTTTATGCCGTTTTATATCTGGCTCTGACGAGATATCCGTCAGCACTCGGTTCACTGCTTCCACAGTTTGGCACCGCCTACCATGACAGTTACCAGTTCACCGGCGACGACACAGCACTTTACGATTTCATGGATGAATATTTTGAAACGAAAAACTGTATGCTGCAGCCATTTTTCGTGGAACTTTCCAACACGCTTGTTGACGCAACACTTGGTTATTATAAGACTGACCTTGAGACATTGCTCGCAGCCGAAGTTCCGGGACTTTTAAGTGGAACGGCTTCCCGTTTTGCCGTGCAGAAACGTTTCGGTGCGCTCGGACTCACCAGACTGCCGGACCACGATACCTGTCTGGCACTGTTATCCGAATCCTTCCGCTATGCAGCACTTTATGAGCTGCGCAGCAACCTCTTTGACTATCACCTTGAGGAAGACCGTCTTGTTACCGCGGACAACTGGAAAGATACCATCCGTTTTCACTTCGTGCAGTATCAGCACATTTATGAGCAGGCGCTTGACGGCTTTTACGCGGCTGTGCTTTCCAGAAAGCTGCTGCTCGCAGAGTTTTCGGAGGAATTAAAAAAACTGGGGTTCTAGTCCCCAGTTTTTTATACCAGAATACATATTCTGATTTATTCTTTTTCTTCCTCTTCCGGTTCCCGCAGGTCGCGTATCCTCACCTGCTCGATCCGTTTGCCGGACATCTCTGTCACTTCTATCTCAAGTTTAAATTCTTCATCCGTATGAAAATCTCCGGCTTTCGGTATACATTCAAACAGTTCCATCACCCAGCCGCTGACGGTCTGCACATCAAATTCTGCCTCGCGGTCTAAACATTCAAACAGTTTTTCCACTTTTGTTTTTCCGGCAACCAGATATTCATTGTCGCTGATGCGCTCAATTTCTGTCTCGACCTTATCGTGCTCATCCCAGATCTCACCGACAAGTTCCTCTAAAATATCTTCAAGCGTAATGATTCCAGCCGTTCCGCCGTATTCATCCATCGCAACCGCAATGTGCAGTTTCTTCTGCTGAAGTTCCCGCAAAAGATCATCGATCTTTTTATTTTTCGGTGTAAAAATAACCGGTCGCACTGAGTCACGGATCGTCACATCCGAACGGTAAATAAAGTTGTAAAAATCTTTCTGATATAAAATACCAATGATCTGGTCAATATTTTCCTCATAGACCGGAAGTCTCGAATATCCGGTGTCCGCAAATATTTTGGCGATCTCATCTTTTGGCATATCCACCGGGATACCGACAATATCAATTCGCGGTGTGTAAATGTCCACTGCCTCCAGCTCATCAAACTCGATCGCGCTGCGGATCAGTACACGCTCATCTTCTCCGATACCGCCGCCTGCCTGTGCCTCATCCACAATGGTGAGCAGTTCTTCTTCTGTGATTCCCGGCTCCTCTTCTGACTTAAAGATGTGTGACAGCAGTTTTTTCCACTGTGCAAACACAAAATTAACCGGTGTCAGGATTTTTACCAGAACAACAATGATCGGTGCGGAAAACAGTGCAAATTTGTCCGGTGATTCTTTTGCAATGCTTTTTGGTGAAATCTCACCAAAGATCAAAACCAGAACTGTCGTAACGATCGTTGAAACACTGGCCCCCTTCGCATCCCCAAGCATTTTTACAAACAGGATCGTTGCTAAGGAGGAAGATAAAATATTTACAATATTGTTTCCGATCAGGATCGTTGACAACAGGTTGTCGTACTTTTCTTCCAGTTCAAGCACCAGCGCCGCCCGTTTATTTCCCTTGTCTGCCATATTTTTCATGCGGATCCGGTTCAGCGACAAAAATGCGGTCTCCGTCGCCGAAAAATATGCTGACATGATCAGGCATATCGCAATAATGATAAAAAACAATGAGTCACTTCCCATAAAAAAATAATTCCTCTCTTTCCACGCAAAAAAGCATAGCTGCACCTGTTTGTCTCTCCAAACGGCAGTTATGCTTTCTCATATTTCAATATTGATCTTTTCATTTTGTTATTCTGATTCGGGTAAGGATCCGCGTCCCCGTCCGCACTGTCTAACATAGTACTCTCCATTTCTGCATGTGAACAATATTACCTCTCACATGATTTTCATATAAATTGTGCTATGGATGTATTATATCAAAACGCATTCTGCATAGCAAGGAATTTTTATCCATTTTCCGGTTCTGTACCCGCTAAAATACAAATAAAATTTGCTGTTGTCTTTGAATTATGATATACTGTTATCAATATATTTTAGGCGGGGCACATTTTCCCTGATGGGATTTCGTTTCCTGTCAGGTGATCACCATATAGACAGAAAAGAGGTATTTTTATGCAGGTAAACGAATCATCTGAGAACTATTTAGAGACCATCCTGGTACTGAGCAAACGTAACCCGGTCGTACGCTCCGTTGATATCGCCGAAGAGCTTGGTTTCAAAAAATCAAGTGTCAGCGTTGCAATGAAAAATTTACGCGAAAAAAATAATATTACCGTTACGAAAGAGGGATATATTTATCTGACCGATTCCGGCCGTGAAATTGCAGAAATGATCTATGAGCGTCACGAACTTTTAACAGACTGGCTGACACGCCTCGGTGTCGACCCGAAAATTGCAGCAGAAGATGCATGCCGTATGGAGCATGTCATCAGCAAAGAAAGTTTTGATGCGATCAAAAAACATATTAAATAACCTGATATATATACATCTATATATTAGTACATCATTTTCACAAACAACAATCTGTGCATATTTTAAACAGATCTGTTATCACAAAAACAAGAGGTGCTCACCGGAACAGATTTCCGGAAGCACCTCTTGTTTTTTTATTTATACTGTCTGCGGAACTGTACCGGTGTCATCTCATACGCCTTTTTGAACAGGCGGTTAAAATGCTCCACGTTCTCATATCCCACACTCGCTGCAATCGACTCCACCGTCTGATTTGACTCTTTTAACAGTCTTCTCGCTTTTTTCATCCGCGCAGCCTTCACTGCATCCTGGAATGTCATACCGGATTTTTCCTTGATATATTTGGAAAGATACGGTTTGGAAAGTCCAAATTTTTCTGCCAGGACATCCATCGTCACATCCGCATAGTTATTCTGGATGTAATTCATGATCTCCATGATGCGTTCATCTCTGCCCTCAATGATGTTTTCGCTTTTTGCCATCTTATTTGCAGCAGAAACCAGTGCTGCGATGGAACTCTTGATGATATCCTCATCCACGCCGACGCCCCAGAAATGTCTGCCCTGACAGATGATCTCCACATAAGCCGCTGCTTTTGAGGAAGATCCCTCTGAGATTGCATGCTCCTGGTAGGTTGCCAGCTCATAGCTGATGCCAAAATACATCTTGATTGCGTTGCTGACCGCATCGAGGCGTCCGTTTCCGCTTGTCTCGATCACTCTGCGCTCACCGTTCTGCTCGATCGTCACACTTGCGGCAATGCCGTCTTTCTGCTCGAAATGGCACTCCGCCACATCAAATACATCTTTGATATTGACGTAATTCCCGGTAAATACCTGATAGATCATATCCGGTGTCAGCTCTTCGTGTCTGTGATCGGATACACCTTTGATCAGATAACCGACTTCCTCTTTCATCTTATCCGGCAGGGACATGCCAAAGTTCTGTTTTAATACGAAGGCAACTCCTCCCTTACCGGACTGGCTGTTGATTCGGATCACATCGGATTCGTACTCTCTTCCGACATCCTTCGGATCGATCGGCAGATACGGAACATCCCAGCGCCCGCCGCTCTTTCCTGCCTCTCTCCATGCCATGCCTTTTGAGATCGCATCCTGATGGGAACCGGAAAATGCAGTAAACACAAGATCTCCGGCATACGGAGTACGCTCATAAACTCTCATTCTGGTAAAACGCTCATATTTCTCACGGATTGCTGCAATGTTGGAGAAATCAAGTTTCGGATCTACGCCGTGGCATACCATATTCATTGCAAGTGTCACGATATCCACGTTTCCGGTACGCTCTCCATTTCCAAACAGAGTACCTTCCACACGGTCAGCTCCCGCTAATACACCAAACTCAGCATCACTGATACCGCAGCCTCTGTCGTTGTGCGGATGTACGCTTAAGATCACGTTATCTCTGTATTTTAAATGTTTGTGAATATACTCGATCTGGCATGCAAATACATGCGGCATTGCAATCTGAACCGTAGTCGGAATGTTGATGATCGCTTTGTGTTCCTTATCCGGTTTCCACACATCCAGTACGGCGTTGCAGACTTCCACGGCATAGTCGACCTCTGTTCCAGGGAAGCTCTCCGGGCTGTACTCAAATGTAAAGTTTCCATCTGTCTGTGCTGCAAGATCTCTTAACAGAATCGCTCCATCCACTGCAAGTTTCTTTACTTCTTCCCTGCTCTTTTTAAAGACCTGCTCTCTCTGTGCAACAGAGGTGGAGTTGTAAAGATGGATCACTGCGTGCGGTGCGCCTTTGACTGCCTCAAATGTTTTTTTGATGATGTGCTCACGTGCCTGTGTTAAAACCTGAACGGTAACATCTTCCGGGATCATATTGCGCTCGATTAAGGCACGCATGAAATTGTACTCTGTCTCTGAAGCTGCCGGGAAACCAACCTCGATCTCCTTGAATCCAATGTCTACAAGCATCTGGAAAAATTCAATTTTTTCCTCTAAGCTCATCGGCTCGATCAGTGCCTGGTTGCCATCACGCAGATCCACGCTGCACCAGATCGGCGGCTTTTCGATCGCATCCTTCTTTACCCAGTCATATGTAACTTCCGGCGGCATAAAATATGCTTTTCCGTATTTTTCTGCAACATCAAAATTCATATTCATTCTCCTTATCCTGTTTTAACAATGATTCTATTTTCTGTGTGTCACTTTCTGTTTTCTGTCCGGAGAGCTTTTTGTGTAAGAAAAAATGTCATAATAATTTCTCATGATACAAAAAATCTCTGTATGCAAAACCTGTGTGGTTTTGTCATACAGAGACGCAAAATTTTCTTCACGCGGTACCACTCTGTTTCATGAATGACCTGTATCGTCATGCATGCACTCATCCGGCACTATCATGCCTTTTCCCTCTTACGGCGGGCGATCCGTCCAAGCCTACCCAGTATCATCTGCTCATTCATAATACATCCGATTCCTTCAGCCGGCAGCTCCAAGGCGAGTTCACAACTTCACTCTGACTGCCTCGCACCTTCCGGCAGCTCTCTGATTTCCATTCCGCTGTTACTATTCCTTTTCATTGCATTTCATTTTCTGTTTTACATAATAACATACCTTTTTCGAGTTCCGCAAGGTGTGATTTTATCAATTTTATTGATTTATTTTAATCTTCTGTATTTAAAACTGAAAATCTTCATAATCTTCCGGTGTAAAACGATGATAGATCAGATGGCAGCCCTCATCCGTGATGCAGTAACGGTAATCATCCGGCACCCCATCCTCAAAGTAAACCAGATAATCAAATTCCCCGTGTGTCGTCCGTTCTACATGTACATGATCTGAATATCTGTGAAACTGCTGTAAAAGCTCGTCTATCGTGCAGCCATGTTTTCCGATTGTTTCTATAAAACTGGCAATGAACTCACTTCCGTTCGTGTGTTCATGCACATAATCGACACCGCTCGGCGGAATTGCAATACAGAAACGTTCACCTTTATTTGAGATTTCCACCCCGCCAAGTGTCTGCACCGTCTTTTTTGAAAATTCTGCAAGCAGTTCTGACATCTCTTTTTCTGCTGCATCGGTATGGAAGAAACGGTTCAGCGAGGTAATCGGATAATATAACCGGATCAGTTCACTCCGGTAACCAAGTTTTATCTGTTCTTCCTGTATGACCTCGATGATATTTTTTTCAAGTCTCGTAAAATCCACTGCCTTTTCCATTTCTTTCTTCCTTATTATTTTACTCCCACTGTGTCAGACTGATAAATTCCGGCTTATTATTTTACTTCCACTGTGTCGGATCAATCCATTCCCACGCTTCTTATTTTCTCATAAAATTCAGATTACATACTCGCCGGCACGCTGTCTCTCGTAGTCCACTAAATCTGCGAGTGTGATACTGTCAACAACCTGATTGATCGCCTCGTTCATTTTTTTCCACACCAGAACTGTTGCACAGTCATTCATCTTATCACAGGTGTCTTCATCCTCGACGCATGCCACCGGTGCAAGGCTTCCCTCTGTCAGGCGTAATATCATTCCGACGGTATATTCTTCCGGTCTTTTTGTCAGAATGTATCCTCCCTGTGCACCACGAATGCTCTTTACATATTTTGCCTTATTTAAAACGGAAATAATCTGCTCTAAATATTTATCTGAAATTTCCTGGCGTCTCGCAATATCCTTTAAACTGATCGGCTCTCCGGTATTATTCAGTGCAAGATCCAGCATCAGGCGTAACGCATATCTTCCTTTTGTTGATATTCTCATATTTTCCTCATTTCTGCGCTGTTTTTCATATTTTAGGCTTGCGGATGCAGCGCAGCCGCAAACTTATGAATAAACGATTCTTTTATCATCGTATTAGAAGTATATCCGACTATTCATACCATGTCAATAGGAATTAAAGTATTCGTTAAAATATCTCTTTGCGCCACTGATATTTTGAGAGATCAACACATCCGTCTTTTACCTCTATGCCATCCGCTTCCAAAAGTCCGATCTGCCTGTTTTCGCCACCAAATGCAAAGGCCTCCGAAACTCTCCCCTCACGGTTTACTACCCGGTAACACGGGATTCCCTCCGGATCCGGATTTACATGCAGCGCATAGCCGACCACCCTGGCCCACCTTTTGTTGCCCGCAAGCGCTGCCACCTGTCCATAGGTTGCAACCGTACCGCGTGGAATCTGTTTTACAATGTCATATATTTTTTCGTAGGAATTTTTCTGTTCCATATTAGTCCTTATTCAGATTATAAAAACTCGTAATTTTATGATGTTGCGCTCATTATATCATGTGCAAAATCGGCACATGATCCAATTCGCCGTTCGTCAATCATGCAGGCATGTTGACTCGCTTGCGCTCATTATATCATGAATTACTTTTTTGCGCCATTCACCTTGCAATCATGTTAAGAACATACTAAAATTTTAATTTGTGTTTTTATAAATTTTTAATACTTTTTATACTTAGGAAAGAATTGGAGTACAAAAGACCTATGAACGAACTAAGACCAAAACTATTTGACGTAATGAAGGGCTACACAAAAGAGCAGCTCATCAAAGATATCCTTTCCGGTATCATTGTGGCGATCATTGCTCTTCCACTTTCTATCGCACTTGCGATCGCTTCCGGTGTCGGTCCGGTACAGGGACTCTACACTGCGATCGTTGCCGGATTTTTTATTTCCTTTTTCGGAGGAAGCCGTGTACAGATTGGCGGACCAACTGCCGCATTTGTTGTTATCATCTATGGCATCGTGACCACTTACGGTACAGACGGACTGATTGTCGCAACAATCATGGCAGGTATCATTTTATGTATTATGGGCCTCTGCCATTTTGGTTCCCTGATTAAATATATTCCTTATACGATCACGACAGGTTTTACCTGTGGTATCGCAGTCACCCTGTTTGTCGGACAGATCAAAGATTTTCTTGGACTTGATATGGGTGCTGTTCCTTCTGAATTTATTGAAAAACTTGGCGCCTATGCTGCAAATATCACAACCACCAATCCGGTTACCGTCGCAATCGGTGCCGTTGCACTTGTGATTTTAATCCTGTGGCCAAAAGTAACTGACAAACTGCCGGGATCCCTGATCGCAATTATCGTGACGACTGCCATCGTTTATTTTGCTAAACTGCCGGTCAACACGATCGGAAGTGTTTACGGAGAACTTTCCTCCGAATTTCCGTCTTTCCACATGCCGGCATTCAGCTATAAACTGGTACAGGAACTGATCTCCCCGGCATTTACGATCGCGATTTTAGCCGGTATTGAATCCCTGCTTTCCGCAGTCGTATCTGATGGTATGATCGGTGACACCCACAAGTCAAATGCCGAACTGATCGGTCAGGGACTTGGAAATATTTTTTCCGGCCTGTTTGGCGGAATCCCTGCTACCGGAGCGATTGCCCGTACTGCTGCAAACGTAAGAAACGGCGGACGTACCCCGATCGCAGGTATCACACACTGTATCACTTTAAGCATTATTTTAGTTGTTTTAATGCCGCTTGCTTCCCTAATTCCTATGACAACATTAGCCGCAGTGCTTTTAGTCGTTGCATGGAACATGGCAGACTGGACTTCCTTTTTCCATCTGTGCAAAACTGCTCCAAAGAGTGATATGATCGTACTTGTTGCAACATTTTTCCTGACTGTATTTTTTGACCTTGTCGTTGCCATCGAAGTCGGTGTCGTACTTGCCGCACTTTTATTTATGAAACGTATGGCAGAAACTGCCGATGTCACTGCCTGGAAATATGCAGATGAGCCGGATGTCACCCCTGGCGAAGCTGAAAAAATGCGCGACATTCCGCACTCGATCCGTGTATTTGAGATCAGTGGACCGCTGTTTTTCGCCGCTGCTGACGAAATTCTTGCAATTACCAGTGACAAGTCAACCAAAGTCATCGTTATCCGTATGCGAAGTGTTCCGGCAATTGATGCCAGCGCAATGCGTTCCCTGCGTGATCTTGCTGCCCGCGCGAAGAAAAAACATATCACTTTGATCTTCTCACATGTCAACGAACAGCCGATGTCCGTTATGAAAAAAGATCACTTTATCGAGCTGATCGGGGAAGAACATTTCCTTCCGAATATTGTGGAAGCTCTCGGTTATGCGGAAAATATGGTCGCAGATTCCGGTCATAAGGCTGCGAAATAACAGAATTTATTTATTCTTATGATGAAATATCGGATTAGGATGGCTGCACACTTCCTTTTACTGTGTCAGCCATTCTATCTCCGCGTCCTCTGTCGATGTTTCCATCTCTGCCTGACCTTCCCCTTCTTTTAAAACGATGCAGTTGTGATTGTCATCCACCTGAACCTGATAAAAATATTTCAAATCGTCGCTGACACCATTACTGTACTGATATTCCACAAAATACTGCGCTTGTGCCGGTGTTTCGGCAGGTTCGAAACCAAACGACGTCTCTTTGATCTCACAATCCGAATCATATTGATCTAAATACTCCTGAAAAATTGGATCTGTGTATCCTCTTGCAATCTCACTTCGATCATACAGCTCCTGCATCACGGCATCTTCCTCTATACCGGCGGATCCGCTATTTGCTCCACATCCTGCCAAAAACATTCCCATGATAAGCAGCAAACCTGTTATTTTACTCCTGCGCATCGTATGTATACCTCCCCTGCAGAGTCTCATACTCTGCATGCCCGGTGCTCCAGGTTCCTCCCTCCACCAGAAGAGACACTGCCTTGGCATCATAGGCGTCCAGATAAGTATTGACTACGCTTCCAACTGTCGCGTACTCTCCTGCCGTTCCCATCTGATTTACATATTCCTCAAATGTTTTCGACAGATCAAGCGTTATGGTATCCTCTTCCTGTTTAAAATCAAGCACTTTCACATCCGACGGAACCACACCGGCATCGATCAGCGCAGCCATGATATTTTCAGGCGTAAGCGCATCGAGCGATACCGTTTCTGTGTCAAAACCATCTGCATTTTCATTGCTTTTATATATGGTAATATTATTGTCTTCTTTATCAGCATTTTCCCGCCTGCCACAGCCTGATGCTGTCATAAGAACTATCGCTGCTAAAATCAATGCCATTTTCCGTGTTACACTTGTTCGTTTCATATTTTGCCTCCTCTTTTCCATCATTTTTCCTTTCAATCACGATTCATTTTTACCTTTTGGGTATATATGAAAATTTTGCTCGGAAAATACCCATAATTTTCCCTTAAATCCGCGTTTTTTGAGGATTTTTTTGTGATAATGGACATACACAGATGGTTTTTCATGCTATATGCCTTATACTCGCTTCGCTCGGCAGTCTTATTATATCTTATCTCATTTTATTTTTGTTAAACCTTCGTCTAAATTAAGAAAATCTTCCATATTTCCAACCATAAAATACACGTTCTGCGAACACTCTATGATTAAGTGAAACAGCAGTCTTCACAGTTCATCCATATCTCCCCCGCAGATGCGCACCGATATCTCCGTCACATACTCCTCCACCGTCTCCGCCATCAGCTGATCCACCGTGTAAACTTCCAGGAACTCTTCCGCCAGTGTAATCTGATGTTCATCTGCATAAGCAAGAAGTTTCCGATAAGCCTCCCCGATGTTTCTCCAGTGCCCTTTAAAATAAGTTGTCAGATATTTCCCCGCAGGCATAAAATGGCAGGACATGCCGCCCGGCTTATGTTTCATCAGCAATATTACGTTGCTGTAATTTGCATAGATCTGCCGTCTGACATCTTTTGCATACTGGATGTAACCAATCTCATAACAGATGCTTTTGCTGTTGTTCTCATAAAAATTGATCAGTTCCGCTGTGCGCTCCGCAAATTCTGATTCCGAAACGTCTAAAAATGCATCCATCAGATAATATCTGCCCGGTTTTTCACAGACAAATATTTCATCTTTTTCTTTCTCTAAATATGCCCTGATTTTTTTACTTTTTTCTTCCATCCACTGCCTGCGATCCTTTAACAGCCGGATTTTTTCTGCCAGAATCTGTTCCTCTTTTTCAAACAGCTCCAATAATTTTTCCGGAGTCCGGTCACTTAAAAAGGCCTGGATCTCTTTTAAAGACATACCAAGTTCCTTTAGCATAATGATCGCTTCGAGCACTTCGATCTGATGGATCGAATAATAACGGTACTCGTTATCAAGCACGATCTCCGGCGAAAACAAGCCGATCTTATCATAATGAAATAAAGTGTTTTTGGTGACGTGCATGAGCTTTGCAAGCTCACCAGTTGTCAGATATTGACTTTTGTCCACTTTTAATCTCCCCTCACGAAAAAAGTTCTTGACTATATGGTAACAATATAGTTTATGATAGCATTTGTGTCTCAAAACCGCAATTTCCATCCGCGCTGACACAACATTTAAAAATATTTCAAAGGAGGAACCCATTATGGCACAGTCCATTGGTCAGAAATTCACACCTGTCACTTTATTAAAATTCGCATTACCATCCATGGTCATGATGGTACTCATGTCCTGTTATACAATCACGGACGGCATTTTTATCTCGCGCTTTCTTGGAGATAATGCGCTGTCCGCAGTCAATATCGTCTATCCGGTCATCAATATCGTACTCGCCATCGGCGTCATGCTCGCAACCGGAGGAAGCGCCGTCGTCGCAAAGAAAATGGGCGAAGGGAAAGACGATGAAGCAAAAGATAACTTTTCCATGCTCGTGTTTACCGGTGTTGTGGCGAGTGTTGTCATCCTGATACTGACGATTTTATTTTTAGAACCAATCTGCCGCGCTCTCGGTGCAAATGATTCGTTACTTGCAAACTGCAAGGCATATCTTTTTACCGTTGTTTTATTTGCCCCGGCGTGCATGCTGCAGAGCCTGTTCCAGACGTTCTTCGTGACAGCGGGAAAACCACACATTGGCATGACGTTAGTCATCAGTGCCGGTATCGCAAATGCCGTGTTGGACTATGTATTTTTATCTCCTCTTGGATTTGGCATTGAAGGAGCCGCCTTAGCCACCGGTATCGGTCAGCTCATACCTGCAGTCGTGGGACTCTTCTACTTTTTCTTTGTCAGGGGAGATCTTTATTTTACAAAATTTCATTTTCATGGAAGTGTCCTTTCTACTGCAAGTTTTAACGGTGCATCCGAGATGGTAACGAATATTGCAAACGCTGTGATTACTTATGCATTTAACAAAATCATGCTGCGCCTTGCCGGCGAAAACGGTGTTGCCGCAATCACGATACTGCTTTATTCCCAATTTTTATTTAATGCGCTTTTTCTTGGATTTTCCATGGGTGTTGCACCTGTGATCAGTTACAATTACGGTGCAAAAAATACAGGCGGACTGAAAAGCGTCTGCAAAATCTGCAGACGCTTCGTGATCGTTTCTTCTATTATAATTACTATTTGCTGTAACCTGCTCTCCGAGCCGATCGTGCTCTTGTTTGTCGGTGGAAAAACAGCGACTTATGACCTTGCCGTCAGCGGTTTTTCGGTATTCTGTGTGACCTTTTTGTTCAGCGGATATAACATTTTTTCATCCGCTCTCTTTACGGCACTCTCAGACGGAAAAACCTCAGCGGTCATATCCTTTACAAGAACCTTTGTTTTTATCCTGCTGTCACTCCTCACACTGCCAGCCATTTTGGGGGTGACCGGTGTGTGGCTTGCAATCCCGGTGGCGGAGTTTGTGACACTGTTTTTATCGATTTTTTATCAGCGGCGCAAACGGACGGTTTATCATTACACCTGAGCAGCCGCTTTCTTCCCAAGATATGCCAGCACATCTTTTCTGGTCACGATCCCGATAAACACCTTTTTATCATCCACAACCGGAACAAAGTTCTGGTTCATTACCTTGTCAAACAGATTCTCCATGGATTCATCAATCTTTACCGCCTGATTATCCCTTCTACGCTCAATCGATGTGATCGGCATGTCCTCAAGCAGTTTCAGATCCGGGAAATTGCGGTCCTTTAAAAACCAGAGCAGATCTCCCTCTGTGATCGTACCAATATATTTTCCTTCCACACCAAGCAGCGGAATGGCTGTGTAACCGTGATATTCCATTTTCTCAAGCACCTGACGCATGGTGTCCGTCTCTTCCACATGTGCTACGTTCTCCTTCGGTGTCAGAAAAAATAAAATGTTCATATGTGTTGCCCCCATTTGTTTATTGATTTGTGTGTTTTGATTATACTACCATTTCGGGGGTTGGACAACAAGGGAGTTATAACCTTACTATTTTCATTCCTCATCCACTAAAATCATTTCAAATATTTCATCACTTACCCTAAGTTCATGCATACTCTGGTTCTTCGCCAGATATGGTAACACCATTAATTTTTGTTGCACTTTTCCTTTATTATCAATTTCAAAATCATACTCAGAAAGTTTTGATTCCAGGCAAGCCGCATAAAATTGTTGTGCAAACAATCTTGTTTTCACACCAGTCATATGTAAAAAGTTCATATCCCGAAATCCTACATTTACTGTCTTTATATCTTTCCTTTCCCGATATATGATTAGAAACTGTTTATCATTCAGTTTTTCTTCGTATTGCTTTACAGCTTCTATCATAATCTTTAAAGCTGCTTTCTTGTCATACTTTGCCATCCATACCCCATTAACTTGAAAAAGGCTGCCCTTTCGGACAACCTTTTCTCTTTTCTTTTAATGCTGATTTTCTGTTGTCTGCCAACCGTCCGCCTCTCCATGTGCGGCTTAACTGTGGAGTTTTTCTGTTGCTCCCCAACCTGCCAGCCTACGAACTGGCTAAAATGTCAGATTTTTAAGGTGTCAGCGCACCCAGACAGATTTATCTGTCTGGGTACTATTATTATATGAACACCGTCTTTTTATGTCAAACAAAGCAAATTCTTTTCTGAAAATTTTGTGCATAATTACAACATCTGCACTAGCTACCCCTAATACAAATAAAACCCCCGTATACTACCGTTTCCAGCAATATACGGGGACATTTCTCAATCGTTATTTAACTGTAATCGGGACTTATCTGCTAATTGATTAGCAAACACCCTGAGCTAACATGGCAGTTTCTAAGGTGTCCGCAGATTTACCGGGGTTTTGAGGTCGTTTGTATATCACGTGTATAGAGTGATTGTCGGACAATTTCAACGAACAAAAATCTATATTCACAACATTAATTCTTATGACCAGAACAGCTAATATAAGGGATTTTCATTTCATCTATCCCCCAATATTGCCTACCGATTATCTCCCTCTCTATTCTTTCAATTAGACAATCTTGAAAATCACCTTGCATTATTTTTTGCTTCCAAATATCATAATAGAAATATTGTAAAATCAATTTCACAAACGCTGACGGAAATAGCACATTGTCCGTAGGCACTCTTATATCTTCTTCATATCCAAAATGAACATGCGCCGAACTATGCACAAGTGGTTTATATATTTTAGTATTGTAGTCATACCTTATTGGAGTTACGAACTTTATTTCTTGCTCAGTTAAATATTGTTGATAATCTTCAATAAATTCACCTCCACATTCATCTATATCACTTTCTAAAAACTCATGTAAAAAATCGTCATATGAAATATTATTTATCGTGGGATAAAATGCCATCCTCAAAACATAATCTTTTTCACATTTATCAAATGAAAACTGAAAATAAGAGCCATCATTCAGCAAGAAATCATAATCATCCATTTCTAAACCAACTATGAAAGTCTTTGCATAATTCTCCTTCTGTGCGGTAGTTCGAAATACATTACTGTATTTTTTATATGTACACAGTTGAACATTTGTTACATTTACTTTCTTAAGTATACCACTCTCTCCTAATATTTTTTTACACCTTTTTATATTTATCAAAAAAGCTGCTTCATTCATCTATCTTTTCATCTTCTTTCTTTTTCTGAGTGTACATTTGTAATATTCTATCTACAGATATCCCTTTTTTCCTACTCATCTCAAGTAATTCCTCATAAAAAGCCTGCTCATTATCATAGTTTTCCGATCTTTCATTCCAATCTTTATCCAATAAATGTGTTGGTTTATTTAGAAAATCAAATTTAAACTCATGCTCTTTCAATTGATTCATTTCATATAACATTTGTTTCAAACACTCCTCCCCCGTTCCAGATATCCTTAACCATATTTTAGCTCTAGTAAATGCTGTAAACACTTTATTTCTCATTATTCTGGAATCTTTTTTATCTTCAAATACATCACATCCTATCACAAACACCATAGCAGCTTCATTTCCTTTAGCTTTAAAAATACTTGAAAGAGTCACATTACCTTCTCTATAAAATCCCTTAACATAATCCCTATCCATGACATTATATGTTGCGATTGATTTAGCTTCTAATCGTTGCTCTAATCCGTTAAAATAGTTAAACGAATTAGTCTCATCCAAACAAATTACCGCAATATCCTCAGGTAATAATTTATCAACCGTAATTGCTTTTTCAATTTCTTTTGCTATCCAGTCTAGTTCTTGTGAGAAATCCGGAGCTTGAAATATTCTAATGCAATCTTCAATTCTACTTTCATCAACAACTAATGGTGAAGCTTTTTCATTTCTTTCAATTATTACTCTTTCTTCTTTACTACAATCCCCTTCCACAACAGTAAAGCCTAAATCTTCCCAATGTTTATTATTTTCAAGTGCTTGAATTAATTTATCATTATAAATTCCAAAACCCAACGCAACCGCAACTAATAGTATTTTCTTTACATTTCTATAGCTTTTATGCAAAACAATATCATTTTTCATGCAAGGATATTTCTTTTGTTCCTCAATCAAATCAATTCCTTTAGGATCATATTTGTTTGCAAACGTCTCTTTTGGATTTTGTAATATTACATCAAAGATATTCTGAACTTCATCATAGCACCAAATTATATGATCATCTTTGACAATAGATCTGCATAATTGATAAAAAGAAATATCAAAATCTTGTGCCTCATCTATTAAGACATAATCATACATTTTGTTCGCATCATATTGCGTTGCATCAACAAATTTTTCACATATGTATTTAAAAGCATTTCCATGTTTTTTTGCTTCGCCAAAAGTTATTGGTGAAATTCCATTATTCTTACATGCATTATAATATACTCCTGGAACTTGCCTTCCTCCCCATGCATGCATCACTTTAACTTTATTCTCAAAATCTGGAATTTGTCCATCTGTCATCTTCATATAAAATCTTGTAATTAATTGAATAATATAATCATATAAGCTTTTGGTATAGAATGTATATAAAACAACTGCTTCTGGATATATCATATGCAAATTAGCTGCTTTCAAGCAAAGAATAATTGTTTTTCCCGATCCAGCCAACCCCCTTATTCGCTGTGGACCATTTAACAAAGTTAACGCAGACAATCTTTGCTCATCATCAAATCGTGCAATTTGCGTTTCTATCTCTTTGAGTAATTGTGCCTTTGTGTTCTTATCCTCCTTACCCAAAATTCGTTCTTTAGGTTTTATCATCGCAGTTGCTTGTTCTAAGCTTGCAATAGCTTCTTCAACAACTTCCTCTGTGCACAATTCATCTATCTTATCAATATACTCTAAAATACTTGATACTGAGCAAAAGATATTTTCATCTTCTAAATCTATTGATAAGTTTGGACAATACCCTAATGTAGTAACACTAATCTTTAAACTGCGTGCGTTTTGCTTTAAATTTCTATTTTTCATTAACGATGTATAGATATAATTATCAATTATTTCTATTTTTTCTTTGAAGATATCCATTTCTGCTTCACGCAATACCTGCATAGCGTCAACCACAATAACAATTATACCCATAATTTCTGAAGCAATAAGTATATCTGGAACAATAACCTTTTTATCTAACTCCTTAATTGAAGGAAATTTATATAATATTTTTCCCTCAATATCTTTATATTTTTCATCACTTACTTTTTCAATCAAATCAACTGTTTCAGTTTCACTAATATACTCATCTGAAAAATATTGTACTCTCACATTTAACCTCCAATATCCATTTCAATAATTCAACTAAAATATCTGCGTAATATCCTGATACCGATTCACCACCCGGTAAATCTCCACATATTCTTCCCCAATCTTATATAGCACGACATAATTCCCGCAAATCACATATTTATAATCCGTTCGGAAGCTGACCCTTTTAGCAAGATCAGCTCCCATGTACGGAAATTGCTGTATATTTTCAATTCGAGCATATATCTCCTGAATGGTCTTTACCGCCATTTCTTCATTATCTTCAGCAATATACTCTCTAATATTCTTCAAGTCCTCTGCCACAATAGGGTTAATCCGCAATTTCATCATATGCTATACCCCGACAGATTTCTTTAGTTCATCCAAACTCATCCAGGCACTTTCATCCCTAACAGCTTCTTCTGCTTCCTGCAGTTTCATGAGTAGCTTCTTTTCGGCTTTTTCACGCTCGTAGTCCTCAATATCCATAACCACAAACTTACCTCTACCGTTTTTGGTCAAAAACACGGGTTCTCCAATCTGGCAATTTTTCAACACTTCATTATAATTTCTTAAATCTGATACCGGTAATATATTTGGCATAAAATCAACTTCCTTTCCTACTACAATATAGCTTCTTTACTTATATATTATACGCAGGAAAGCTGTAAAATTCAACGTGAAATTTTACAGCCTTCTTATATTCTTTCTCTGGCAAAGTCCGTAAACCATTATTATCAGCCATATAAAAAACAGATATTACAAACACTCTGCAATACCTGCTCATTTCAGTTTGTTATTAAATTTATAGCCGACTCCCCAAACCATCTGTATGTAGATTGGCTTGCTTGGATTATCTTCTATTTTTTTCCGTATGTTACGGATGTGGCTCATGACGATGTTATAATCACCAAAATATGGTTCTTTCCAAACATTATTATATCTGCTCTTTACTAAACACTCTGCCCGGATTTCTTGCTAATAAATGCAAAATTTCAAATTCAGTAAAGGTCAAATCTATTTCCTGTTTCTGCTTTCTTACCAAACGTTTTGCAACATCTATTTCCAATCCATCGAATCTTAATTCTGTTCTTGCATTTTCTACCACCTGAAATGCCTTCGTTCCTGTACTGATATAAGAAACTATATGGTTTAGTATTTCTTCCTCGCTGTCTTCAAATGTCAGTATTAACATTTTCCCATATATGTACCTCACACTAACATTTTTCAAATAACGTTTAACTTCTGAACCTTGAATTTTCAAGCGACTCAGAAAATAGCCTATCTTACAAAACCTTTTTTTCGTGCATAATCTCCAATTATAAAAGCAACTGATACTATCAACAGGATAAATACGGATAATATATCCCAAACATCAATCACAGGTTCTCCAATTAATTTTGATAATGTAATATTTATCAAAAGTGTGAACGGAATTGCAAACAAAAATGTAATTCCTGTTGCCAACAGTTTTCGTTCCTTGAGTCGATAATACAGAATATAAATTATCCACAAAAAAACTAGTGTATAAATGGACATAATCGCACCAATGTTGAATACTTCATTGACTTTTATCAAAATACTTAATATGTACATAAATGGTAAAATGAGAATACTAATGGCAACCATCGCTACCAAAACACCTTTTTTCCCTAACAATATAACAGGAAAAGATGCTATCCATGTAATCAAAATAGAACTAAGTGTAATAAGTGACCATGTAAGGGTGCCCGAAATAGCAACATCACATATACAACATACTAGAATACCAATAACCATGGTAATTGTATATATTATTGATATTATAGTATTCTTGTTCATATTATTCTCATCTTTTCGTTTTAATTCAATGAGATTTTCGCTGACTTTTTCTTCGTAATTATTCATTTCTATCCTCTCCCCACTTAATAGTTCATTGACCGTAACATCTAAGATATTGCAAAGTTCCAACATGATAGATGAATCGGGCATACATTTTCCTGTCTCCCATTTGGAAACAGCTCTGTCAGTGATGTTTAACTTTTCTGCTAATTGTGCTTGTGTCAGACCTTTTTCTTTTCTGCAACTAGCAATAAACTTTCCTGTATCAATTTGATTCATTACAATATGCCTCCTTTCACGCTACACTTTACAATTTTTATCAGTTTTTGTACACAAACTGTAAGTGGAATTATCAAACTCAACCATAGGTTGGGAGAGGTATTATATTTGATAAATGCCGTTTTCTTCAACAACACCATTTTACCACACGCGCACACACAATTCCATTAAAACCGTTTACTTCGCTTTAACCGATACTTCCCATACCACACATTCTGTGCTGAAAGCTCTACTTAACCATTATGTATCAACGGCTGCTTCTTCAGCATCGCCTTCTGCGTCCTCCAAACCTCGTCCATAATCGCCTTCACTTCTGCCATATCCTCTTCATAAACATTCCCGGTACTGTTAATTCTCTTCGCGATCTGATTTAGATTCCCGCTGATCTTTCCAAGCGTTTCATTGTATTGCCTTAGATAAGAATAATCTACATCATAAACAAATCCAAAGAGTATTAGTGTCCGGATGTAATCCGAAGCACTCTTCCGCTTAGACAGTTCCACCTTCCTGTCCAGGATATATTTTTCATTATCGCTCAAATAAATTTTCAGTTCATTTTTCCTCGTTCTGTTTGCCCTATCCTTTGCCATATCGTTCCATCCTTTCAAATAATTTTAAGGGTTAGGGAATTCTCCCTAAATGATAAATTTGAGCATTTCTTCTGTAGGAGAAATCACTCATTTTATCGCCTGTGAGGGAACACAGGCAGTGCTTGCTAAGTTAGGTTTTATCCTTTTCCTGCTCTATTGCCTTTTGTCCTTTCTGTGCCAGTTCCGCCAAGCGATTCTGCACCATTTCCCATAAGTTCGGCAATGCACTTTCTACATTCACTTCTGTTCTTTTCCGCTTTTTGATCGCTTGATAGATTTCTGCAAATCTAGCTCGATCCGCAACGATATTTTCTGACAGGCAGATATTCTGAAAGCCTAGGCGCTTTACGACTTCTCTGGTAATTTCATCAAAGCTTTCCATTGCCGCTTTCTCCTGATACATTCCGCAATGCCCGATTGCTTTACTGACTTGCTCCCAGCCTTCGCTCCAATCAGAAATCGTTGGACTTACCAGCTCTGTATAAATCTCCCGCAGTTCCGCAACGGTAGGCTTGAATTTATTTGTCAGCATATATTGTTGGAGTACCTTGGATAAAATCTGATAGTCCAGATCATGTAACAAGGCGTACCACACATCCAACGCTTGTTCCGTCCCAATAAAATCTTTTCCATACATTGCCTGCATGGCTACAACCAATGTTGCAAATTCCTGTTTAGTCACCGAAAACACCTCCCGTACTTTTTATCTTTTCACGCTCCAACCATGAGCTTACATTGCTTCCGCTTACCTTTTCCTTTTTCCCTTTCAATGGAAAGAAATCCGTCCAGCCATTCTGAATTGTCTGCTTAATAATTGCCACTTGTTCTACTGGAGAATTCGATAAACTTTCCAGCTTATCAATGCAATAACCGATTGCTTTCCCCTTCACTTCCTTGCCTTTTTCTTTTCGATATTCCAGATAAGAAAAGAACATACTATTCACCACAGGATCATCAAAATAAGAAGGAATTTCCTCTATCTCTGGTTCTCCCTCTTTCTTTGGCTTCTTCTCTTCCTTTTCACTGTTCTCTATCTCTGGGTTACCAGAAATTTCTGTGGTGTTACTTTCCGTTACAGTTGCATTACATTGTAACGTTGCCTGCTCTTTTTCCTTTAGGAGCTTTTGATTCGCCCTATGATTTCTGACTCTCGATGCTGAAGCGCTCTCACTGCCAACCATGTCCTCCAAGTACAATAACTGTAACGATTGATCGTCCAAGAACACAGCCGCATGATATTGGCACAAAGCAGAAATCGTCAGTTTCACAAGTGCCGACTTTTCTCCCGTATCCAATGCTATTTCCTCATCTAAGGTCGGCAAAATATGTTGATAGTAAATAATCCCTTCTGTATTAATTGCCTTTAACAACAGTTTCAGATAAAGCAGGACGATACTGTCTCCCTCCGGCAAAGTTCGCAGCTGTTTGATGATCAGTTCCTGAAAGAAACCCACCTACAATTTCAACCAGTAATATCGTTTTCCTGCCATTTAGCATTTCCCTCCGCTCTGAATAAACGCCTCCAGCATACTTATCCCACTGAACGATAAGATTATCCCTCTCGTCAAGAACCGATACGATCCGAACAAGAAATACCTGATCAATAACAAGTTTGGAAATCATTACTCCTACGGAACCTACATGAACGGCAATTTTAATACGTGCATGGGAAAACTCAAAATGAAGCACCTGCCCCACGATGGCAGACACACCTTTGCTTCACTCATGGATAGCGCCGGAGCTAATGACGTATGTATCAAATTGATTATGGGACACAGTATGAAAAACGACACCACCAAGGGAACGTACACCCATAAGACTTTAGAAGAACTTCTTACAGAAGTAAACAAGATTTAGGAGCAAAAACTGAATACACTTATAATGTTGTTGTGGTATCAACATTACACTCATGTTCAGCCTGAATCATCCTGAAAAGTAACAGATGGAAACGCTTTAAAAAGCATCCAAAATCAGTAAAAACAAGTGTATACCACATGTATATCACTTGTGTACCACGTGTATATAACGACCTCAAAATAACGTAAATTATCTTCTATTTATGAATATTCTGACAATTCTTTTGTCACTTCAGTACATAAAGAAAAGTCCCATAAACACTGGGTTTACAGGACTTAACCATATCTTATATTATCTTAGAATTTCTTAATTAGCAAACACCCTGAGCTAACATAGCATCTACAACCTTCTCAAATCCGGCAATATTTGCACCGGCAACATAGTCAGTCTGTCCACCAACAGTTGCATTGTATCTCTTTGCAGCGTCAGAAATGTTAGCGTAGATCGTCTCCATGATTCCTTTGAGTTTTCCATCAACTTCTTCGAATGTCCAGGAAAGTCTCTCGGAGTTCTGGCTCATCTCAAGTGCAGATGTAGCAACACCACCGGCATTGGCAGCTTTACCACCTACAAAGAGAACACCTTTCTCCTGTAAGTATTTGGTAGCTTCAAGAGTTGTAGGCATGTTAGCACCCTCTGTTACGGAAGTAACACCGTTTGCAACTAACATCTTAGCATCCTCAAGGTCTAACTCGTTCTGTGTAGCACATGGAAGAGCAAGATCTACCTTGTACTGCCATACACCGTGCTCACCGTTCTGCTTTGCATGATACTCAGCAGTTGACTTAGCAGCTGCGTACTCTGTCAGACGTGCACGTTTTACTTCTTTTACTTCTTTTAATAATGCAACATCGATTCCTTCCGGATCATAGATCCAGCCTGTAGAATCAGAACATGTTACAACCTTAACACCTAATTCCTGTGCCTTCTCGATTGCGTAGATAGCAACGTTACCAGATCCGGAAACTGCTGCTGTCTTTCCCTCAAGGCTCATACCATGATCTTTCCATAATGCGTTAGTAAGATATAACAGACCATATCCGGTAGCCTGTGTACGTGCAAGAGATCCACCATAGGTAAGTCCTTTTCCTGTAAGAACTCCCTCGAAGGAACCACGGATTCTCTTATACTGACCAAACATGAAGCCGATCTCTCTTGCACCTGTTCCGATATCTCCGGCAGGTACATCAACGTCTGCTCCGATATATTTGGAAAGCTCTGTCATGAAGCTCTGGCAGAATGCCATGATCTCTCTGTCAGATTTACCCTTAGGATCGAAATCAGAACCACCTTTACCACCACCGATTGGAAGTGTTGTAAGTGAGTTTTTGAAATATCTGCTCAAATCCTAAGAATTTGATGATACCAAGGTTTACAGACGGATGAAGTCTTAAGCCGCCCTTGTACGGTCCGATCGCATTGTTAAACTGTACACGGAATCCTCTGTTTACCTGTACCTGTCCATTGTCGTCTACCCATGGAACGCGGAACATGATCTGACGATCCGGCTCTGTAATTCTCTCTAAGATTGCATTCTTTCTGTATAATTCCTCATTTGCATCGATCACAGGTCTTAAAGAATCAAGAACCTCTGTTACTGCCTGTAAGAACTCAGGCTGATCTGCGTTTTTCTTTCTTTACTACTTCGAGTACTTCATCAACGTATCCCATTTTACAATCTCTCCTTACTTAATTTAGTATATACTCCATACAATGTGCTTTACACTGCATGCTCCTAACGGTTCTCCCGCTGGTTTCGTTTTGACACACTTATTTTATTATAAAATGAATCCATGTGCAATATTTTTTTCTTTATTTCACTAAATTATTAAAGTTTCAAAGTGTAACAAGCCATTTTTTGCAGGATTTCAGGTTCAATTATTCATTTTCCACAAATAATTTTATATCATCTAAGTATCGTTTTCTTGTCTATTTTTTTGTTATTACGGTTTTTACGTCACTGTAAGCGCCTTTTATATTCTTTCCACCGGATTTTTTATAGGAACAGATTCTGACATAATATTTTTTACCGGCTTTCAGCTTTCCAATCTTCTTCGATGTCGTCCTGTTACTTGAAACTGTTGTGCTTTTCACATTCTTCTCAAAACGTTTATCGGTAGAATATTGTATGATATAGCCGGTCGCCTTCTTATCCTGTTTCCACTTTAACGCAAAACTGCCCTTTGCAGTCGATTTCAGCGAACCCGTTTTTGCTTTTACCGGCTTTACCGTCAACGTGATCGTCTTTTCAGCCGCCTTATAATTACCACTTGCAGCTACACGGATCTTAATTTTTGTCTCTCCATAATTTTTAAGTGTAACTACACCTTTTTTACTTACAGCGGCGATTTTTTCGTCCGCAACCTTATACGTCATTTTTCCTTTTCCATTCGTTTTCGCATTGATGGAAAATGTTGTGGTGCTGAAGGTTTTTGTGATGTTTTTCGCCGTGATCTTCGATTCTTTCTGCTTTTCATCTGACTCTGCCGCACTGTTTATGGAAAAGAATTTCACTGTATAAGATACTTTCTGGTCAAGTCCTGTAATTTTTACTTCAAATGTATCTCCCGGCTGATAACTCAGATTTTCCGGACGGAAAATAATGCATCCTTTCTGTCCATAATTACTGTTTTCCACGTTAAAATAGCCATCGGCTTTCTTTTCTGAAAAAGCCCATTTTTTCTGATCCGACTGCCTTATGAGAGTCACTTTCACAGCAGATTTGTCCACATCTTTCCCCATGCTGATGCTCCATGGATAACTGCTGCCAAAAAACTCTACCGGCATATTCTGGGCCGGCCATACCACACCATAATAATCCGTCGGTTCATACCAGTTGTCAAATGCATACATCGCCGCATAAGTTCCATGTGATCCATATACCCAGCCAAATCCTGTTTTTTCCATCGGCGGATTTAAAATCCATCTTCTGTGTCCGACGCGGTCTATATTGTAATCATCACCATCATTCATCCATGCTTTTACCAGATGATACCCGAGTCCGCATTTCCAGCTTGCATAGGAAAGATTTCCGCTGGATGCACCGGACGCCCCCAGTTGATAAAGACTGTCGGCCATTCCTGCCGGTTTTGATGGAAAATGTGATAAGGTTCCATTTACTGAGTTAACCAAAGCTGCCGCCTGTTCCATTTTGGTATAAGAAGAATCAAGCCCCACTGCATCAATTCCTGCAATATAACGGATCGCATTCATGGTATTTAATGCTGATTTCTGACTGCTCTCACTGATCGTACCCGCCTGATACGGCTTTACATCCGATGCCTTCTTACTGTAGGTCGTCTCTGCGTCAATATTTACCTTTTTACTTTTCAGGTAATCCTTAATTTCCTTCTGGCTGTGATAATTGACATTGATCCCCGTACTGGTGGCTGCATAACAGTTGACGGAACCAATGCAGAATATAACGACTGCCAGCATCACTGCATTCTTTAATAATAATTTTTTCACCCGAATTCCCCCCTTGTGATATTTTTTATTACTATAACACAGTCCGTTTTGATGAACAATCATCTGGCATTAAAAAATGCAGGCGCCCCATCTGTACCTGCATTTTAAACTTTTATTTTTTATAAAAACCGATAAATAATAATTGCGATTAATACACCAATAATGCTTGCGATCGTAATCTTGATACTGAGTCCGAATGTAATGACCAGGATTCCAAGATCCAGCACGATTGGATTTGCAAATCCAAATGTCTGCCCATAATTCAGCCAGCTTAAAAATGGCACTCCCGCTGCAAGGCTTCCGATAAAACCTCCAAGTACGATCCCTGCCAGCAATAGTAAAAACAATGCCCAGTTATTTTTTCCCGCGATTCCCTTACTCATACCGTTCCTCCGTCTTCTTTCGTAAACATCCTGTCACAGGCACTTTCTTCCGAAAAGTCTTGTCATCCCTTAAACTGCTAAGGAAATGTCATTGCAATGCCTGCGCCCATTTTAACATGAAAAAACGGATTCAACAATAACTGATTGTAAACCGTATCTAACCTTTTACCGCTCCCTGCGCCATGCCGTTCACCATATTTTTTACAAGAAAGAAATATAGGATAACGATTGGAACTGCAATAAAAACACTTCCGGCTGCGAATCTTGCAAACTCCGTTTCATCTAAGCTCATCAGTCCAACTGCAACGGTGTAAAGATCCTTTTCTTTCAGCAGAAGTTTCGGTAAAATAAAATCGCTCCACGGCCATGTAAAAGATGGCAACGCCGTATATACAATGATCGGTTTTGATAATGGCAGATTAATCCTTGTAAACACCTGAAAATTTGTTGCACCGTCGATCCTTGCCGCCTCATCAATTGCTTTTGGGATCGTATCAAAAAAACCCTTCTGTGTCAGATACCCCATCGGTGCACCTGCAGCATAAATCAAGATTAAGCCCCACAAATGATTGATCAGGTTAAACTGCGTCATCAGAAGATAAACTGCGATCATTCCCATAAAAGATGGAAACATTCCAAGTACCATCGTGATTTTCATCATTGGTTTTCTGGCTGCAAATGTAAATCTTGACATTGTATATGCAGTTAAAATCACAAGAAATGTCCCTAATATACAGCTTCCCGCTGCCACAAAAAGTGTATTAAAAAACCATCTCGGATAGTTATAAAGTGTCGTATCAGTAAAAAGCTTCTGAAAACTTGCAAAACTATATTCTTTTGGGAAAAAACCGTTAAATGAATAAATGGTTCCCGATTTTGAAAACGATGCCAGGATCAGCCAGAGACACGGGAAAAAAACACAAATGCTACGGCGGTGAGAATCAGATATGTTATGCCTGTATCCATCATTCTGCCGAATTTCCACTTTTTACTCATTGAAATGTGTCCTCCTCTCAGGACATAAAAAATACCAAAGTTATTGAAATTTCCGATAAACTGTCCAAGTAAAACCGGCATCGTGGAAAACAGCATAAAAGGCATTGTCAGTTTTTCGAACTGTTTCCATCTGCCTGCCCCGTCGATCTTTGCAGCTTCATATAAAGAAACATCCCTGTTAGAAAGATTTCCAGTTGCAAGTAACATGATGGATGGAACGCTGATCCAGCAATTCACAAAAAGTCCGATCAGCCTTGCACTCCATTTCGCATCCAAATCCAGAAATCCAATGGCACTTTTCCCACAGGCTGCAATAAGCTGGATTAACCGGCCCTCCAGAATGCTTTTCCTTTTACACAGTCTTTATCCAGTAATAATGCCAGACCAAGTCCGGCAAAATAATTCAATGCTGTTGAGGTGGTACAATATCCCCGCCATAATTTGTAAATGCGATCAGGATCATAAATACAATCGGTAAAATGTTAAATACACATACCCCCAGTACCGGCAGTGCCAGCACAAGTATGTAAAATTTCTTATCAAGGAGCTGTCCGATTTCCTCCCGGAAAGTCAACCGGTGTTTCCCCTGTTCCATACGTTTTTGCATGGAACATACATCTTTCAGATTTAACCGATACAGCATAATAAAAACGCCAAACACGATCCATGCAAAAATTCCCATTCTTTCGGTTTTACAAAAGCTAACTGCCAAATCCAACTTTTAAATCAATTCGTTTTGCTCATCTCTCTAGAAAATATAATTTATTTTTGAAAGGAACTTTTTATGGAAAGCAAATCACGGACATTAGTTTGTATATAGTACTTTTTATCAACATGTGTTAGACTACTGTTATACAAATTGATGCGTGAAGAGAGGTGCGGTTTATGTGGTTTTGGTGGTTTATGTTAATATGTGATCTGATAATTCCTATTGCTATGGTCATTTGTGGAAGAATGATGTGGAAACATTGTCCAAAACATATGAATAGTATGTCAGGCTACAGAACAACTCGCTCAATGAAAAATATGGATACATGGAAATTTGCGAATGACTACTGCGGAAGACTTTGGTGGAAAATTGGATGGATAATGATTATACCATCTGCTTTGATACATATTCCGTTATATCATAGTGATAAGAATACGATTGGATTTGCAGGGTTGATTCTTGTGACAATTCAATGCTTTATTATGATTGTATCAATTTATCCGACAGAGAAAGCTTTAAAAAAACATTTTAATGATGATGGAATACGTAGATAACTATAATTTGACGAGAAGGTGATTTACATGAAAAAGAGTATATCAAGGATTATCGGTTTGATCATGCTGATTATAGCCATTGTATTTATAATGTTTGCATTGAATCATCCAGAAATGAGTTTTCCATGGAACAATACTATTACATGGTTGATGTATGGTGTATATTTTCTTGTGACAGTAGTGTTGCTTATTGCACCTAAAATGAAGAAGTGAGAAATTCCAGTTTGTTAATTACAGGTGACATTGAAAGAGTCAGCCCATTCAAGGTGCTGGCTCTTTCAAAAATTCCATTCTAATAAATTGCACGACAACCTAGAGTAAAAATGAATACCCATTAGTAAGAAATGAATAGAAAATGAATAAAAGTGTGGTGTTTCGTATAATTATGAGTTAATATGCATCAGACACACTTTTGTAAAAAGGGAGTTCAAAAATTACAAAACCTGCTCTGCCATCTCCTTTAAGATCTGTGCTGATTTCTGAAGCTGTTTCTGCTCATCCTCATCTAAAGAAATCGGAACCTGTCTCTCAATTCCGTTTTTTCCAACGATCGCCGGCATGCTCAAGACAACATCCTCCACACCATACATTCCATGGATCATACCGGAAACCGGAAGGATTGATTTTTCATCGCGCACGATTGCCTCGCAGATCCTCTTTACAGACATCGCAATTCCATAATAGGTCGCATTTTTCTTTGCAATGATCTCATAGGCACTGTTGCGCACATTTGCAGCAATGCGTTCCATCGAGTCATCATGATTGAAATGTCCGCGCATCTCGCAGAATGTATTTAGCGGGATTCCCGATACATTTGCACTGCTCCATGCCGCGATCTCACTGTCACCGTGCTCCCCGATGATAAATGCATGCACGCTCCGGCTGTCCACACCAAGATGCTCTCCCAGCTCATATTTTAAGCGTGCCGTGTCAAGCACCGTACCTGAACCGATCACGCGGTTTTCCGGCATTCCGCTCAACTTGTGTGCGGTGTATGTAAGAATGTCGACCGGGTTTGATACGATAAGCAGGATTCCCTGATAATCTCTCTTTGCGATTTCCGGGATGATGCTCTTAAAAATGCCGACGTTTTTCTGTACCAGATCCAGCCTCGTCTCGCCCGGTTTCTGGTTTGCACCGGCTGTCACCACGATGATCGCCGCATCCATGATATCGTCATAACCGCCCGCATAAATTTTCATCGGTCTTGCAAACGGGATTCCATGGGAAATATCCATCGCCTCCCCTTCCGCTTTCTCTGTATTTGCATCAATCAAAACCATCTCAGAAAACAATCCGCTCTGCATCAGTCCAAACGCTGATGTCGCTCCTACAAATCCGCATCCGATCACTGCCACTTTTCTGTTGTTTAATTCTAACTGTTTCATGAAAACCTCCATTCTTGCGCTGCTTTTGCGCATCTTAAGTTTGTGCGCAAGCACAAATCCTGCGTGTGAAAAATCTTATTTTTCACACTGATGTCCTTGTCTCTGGTATCATATTAATTTATTTCGGTCAGATTGTATGTTGTAATTACAACATTTATTTGAGAAAATATATCATGACTGTGTTATCAGAAAATTGAAAAGCACTATCTGCCCTGGCATTCTTCTATAAAGAAAAAGGATGCCTCCCGTTTCCGAAAAACATCCACAAATATCTATATAATATCCATAACTTTGTCCAAACCCTCTACGATTCTTCATTCTCCCCGTATACCTGCTGGAAAAAATCCACCAGTTTTGCCAGTGAATAGATCAGTACCGTTGTCTCCTGTGCGTTAAGTTCTTCCTTAATGTGGTCGATCATACGGTGATGAAACTCTTCATGATGCAGATAAGCTGCCTTTCCTTTTTCGGTCAGGCATACCCAGACAACACGCTTATCCTGCTTGCTGCGCTCCCTGACAACATATCCCTTATCGGTCAGACCGTCCATCGCCTTTGTCAGCGTTCCGGTCGTAACGTTCATCAGCTTTGCCACCGTGCTCATGCTCTTTGGCTCTGACATTCCAATCGCTTCTATTACATGAAAATCATTATAGGTAAGATCCTTAAATTCATCCGTGATCAGAGATTTTCCCTCAATCTCCATAATGTTTTTAAACAATTTTACCAATAACTCATTTAATGTTTCATCTGCCGTCATTCAAATATACTCCTATTCATGGCAGTACTGATTGCCTTTCACACATATGTAAACTGCAGCCAGTCTGTTTACTGCTGCCCTTACCATACCAAAACCGTCGCCCCCCATGTCAGCCCGGCTCCAAATCCTGCCAAAACTATTTTTTTACCTTCACATATCATACCATGTTTATTGATATTATCAAGTAAAATCGGTACACTCGCCGCAGAAATATTGCCGCACTCTTCCAGATTGGTAGGAAACTTTTCCATCGGCTGATGCAGTCTTTTTGCAACAGACTCAATAATGCGCAGATTTGCCTGATGAAGTACGAACAGATCAATATCCTCCACTTCAAGTCCCGCTTTTTTCACTGCCTCTTCTATCACCTTTGGCACCGTTTTGACTGCAAATTTATATACTTCCTGACCATTCATCGACACATAGGAAAGTTTCGTATCGTTGACCGCAAACGGATTATTGACCGGACGGTTATCACAGCGGAGGACTTCCCCCCGCGCGCCGTCGGAACCCTGTACCATGCTTAGAATGCCGCTTTTGTTTGCTGCACCCGGCTGCTTTGCTTTACAATTTGTTTCGGAATCCACCTCAACGACCGCCGCCCCTGCACCGTCCCCAAACAATACACAGGTGCTTCTGTCATTCCAGTCCATGATCTTTGAAAGAGTTTCCGCTCCAATGACCAGTGCCTTTTTGTATACACCATTTTCCAGATACATCTGAACCGTATTTAATGCAAACAAAAATCCGGAGCAGGCAGCGTTTAAATCAAATGCAACTGCATTTTTTGCTCCAAGCGCACTCTGCACTTCACAGGATAAGTTCGGCAGAAACTTATCCGCCGTAACCGTTGCTGCAATGATAAGATCAAGTTCTTCCGCAGTCATTTCCGCATCTTTTAACGCTTCCTTTGCTGCTGCGACAGCAAGCCCTGTCGTCGTCTCCTCCACCGCAAGATGTCTTGCACCGATTCCGGTACGGCTTCTGATCCACTCGTCAGAGGTGTCCATCAGTTTACTTAAATCATCGTTTGTCACCCGAAGTTTTGGAACCGCACTTCCGGTTCCCTTGATTTTGATTTTCATACTTTTTCCTCATTCCAGAGTTTATTTTATTTCCATCTGCCCTCTGTAAAATAATCCAGTAACCTTTTTATCAGAACGCACGGAATCTCGCATAGCGCTCCTCGGCAAGCTGCTCTCCTGTCTTGCCATTCTGACGCTCTAAAAATTCTTTCATATGGCCTTTCATATATCTTGAGATTGACTCACATGCTTTTTCGTCTGCCGTGCCATACTCCGGGATTACCTGCTCCACAATATTTAACGCATACAGATCATGCGCCGTGATCTTCATGACCTCGCTGGCTTCTTTTGCACGTTTTCCATCTTTCCAGAGGATCGATGCAAATCCTTCCGGCGAAAGTACCGAATACGTTGCATTTTCAAGCATCCAGACTTCATTGCCGACCGACAGTGCAAGCGCACCGCCGCTTCCGCCTTCTCCGATCATCAGACAGAGGATCGGAACTTTGATGGCTGACATCTCATAGAGATTTCTTGCGATTGCTTCACCCTGTCCGCGTTCTTCCGCTTCTTTTCCGCAGAATGCACCGGATGTGTTCACAAATGTGATGATCGGACGGTTGAATTTTTCTGCCTGTTTCATCAGACGCAGTGCTTTTCTGTAACCTTCCGGTGACGGCATTCCGTAATTGTGACGCATGCAGTCTTTTAAATCTTTTCCTTTATGAATACCGATCACAGTGACCGGCTGGCCGTCAAGGTAGGCAACACCGCCCACGATTGCCGGGTCATCTGCGAACTGTCTGTCTCCGTGAAATTCCATGAAGTCGTCAAAAATATTGTCGATATAATCCACCGATGCAAGCCGGTCTGCACGTCTTGCCGCACGCACTTTTTCCCATGCGGAAAGAGGCTGTGCCTTTGTGGCGCGCTCTTTCATGACCTCTGTCGGCTCGTAACAGTCATCACTGCGCAATGGATCAAAGTTTGCATATCCTTCTGTTTTCTGATGCATTTTTAAGATGCGGTAAAGTGTCATTTTTAAATCTTTACGCTCCACGATCGCATCCACAAAACCATGCTCTAACTGGAACTGTGCCCTCTGGAATCCCTCCGGCAGTTTCTCTCCGATCGTCTGCTCGATGACACGCGGCCCTGCAAATCCGATCAGTGCCCCCGGCTCTGCAAGGATAATATCTCCTAACATTGCAAAACTTGCCGTCACACCTCCGGTCGTAGGATCGGTTAACACCGGCACATATAAAAGTCCTGCCTCGGAATGTTTCTTTAAAGCAGCTGCTGTCTTTGCCATCTGCATCAGGGAAACGATTCCCTCCTGCATTCTTGCACCACCGGAACAACAGAATAAAATAACCGGAAGAGAAAGTTCTGTCGCACGCTCTACCGCAAGTGCGATTTTTTCTCCCACAACATGCCCCATACTGCTCATCATAAACCGGGCATCACACACGCCGATCACCGTCTCAAGTCCATAGATCCTGCATTTTCCGACTGTGACTGCCTCATGCAGTCCTGTCTTTTCCTGTGCGGCTTTGATCTTCTCCGGATATCCAGGAAAATCAAGCGGATTTTTTGACTCCAATTCTTCAAACCACGGCTCAAAGGTATCCTTATCCGCAACCATGCGGATCCTGTTTTTGGTACGGACGCGGAAATAATTGCCGCACTCATAACAGACATATTTATTTTTTTCCGCGGTTTTCTTATTGATCTCTCTGCCACAAGCCGGACAGACGATCGTTGCCGGCGGCTCTGTATTAACTGTCTCTGCCTCTTTTTTTGCTGCCTCTACCGTTTTCTGTGGTTCTTCTACCGTCTCTGTTACTTCTTTTTTCTTCTTCAAAAAAAATGCTGCCATACTTTCCCCTTTTTGCCTGTTTACAGTTATTTATCAAACCTGCGCTGTTCCAGACTCTCTTAACTTCAACTGATCGCAAATGTCAGCTCCGCAATACATGCAATGTCATCCCCCACCTTCGCTGTGGCACGGCCGACACCGATCGGGCCTTTTTGCTTTATGATCTCTGTTTCCAATATCAACACATCTCCCGGCACTACTTTCCGTTTGAATTTTGCAGAATTGATTCCCGCAAAATATGCAGTTTTTCCGCGGTTTTCTTCCACCGAGAGAATTGCAACCGCTCCGGTCTGTGCCAGTGCTTCAATGATCAGTACGCCCGGCATGACCGGCTCATTTGGAAAATGTCCGCCAAAGAATGGCTCATTGTAGCTGACACATTTTTTTGCAACGGCACGCACGCCGGATTCTAATTCTTCCACCGTGTCGATCAGCAAAAACGGCTGACGATGCGGAATGATCTCCATGATCTGTTTCGTTGTTAAAACGGACATAATTGCCTCCCTGTTTTCCAAAATAAAATTTGCCCACTGGTGAGCAGAGGCATTTCCTCCAATTATTCACTGTATTTTTTCAGCAGGATACTTGCATTGTGCCCGCCAAAACCAAGTGAGTTGCTCAGTGCATACGGCACATCCATCTGTACCGCCTCTTTACAGTAATCAAGATCCAGTTCTTCATCCGGTGTCGTGTAACCAACGGTCGCATGTACAAAACTGTCCTGAATTTCTTTGACACAGGTTACAAATTCAATGGCACCGGCGGCACCGAGCAGATGTCCAACCATAGATTTGGTGGAATTGACCTTCATATCATATGCGTGACCGCCAAAAGCAAGTTTGATCGCACGCGTCTCAAACAGGTCGTTGTGATGCGTGGATGTTCCATGTGCATTGATGTAGGTAACTTCTTCCGGACGGATGCCTGCATCTTCCACCGCATTCGTCATGGCGCGGGCTGCACCGGCACCATCCTCAGCAGGGGAGGTAATGTGATATGCATCAGATGAAGTTCCGTATCCGGCTACCTCCGCATAAATTTTTGCCCCACGCGCTTTTGCATGCTCTAATTCCTCTAACACAACAATCGCTGCACCTTCTCCCATCACAAAACCGCTGCGGTTTTTATCAAATGGAATGGAACATTTTGTCGGGTCACTCTCGGAGGAAAGTGCCGTCAGTGAAGTGAATCCGGCGATTCCAAGCGGGCAGATCGCACCTTCCGTTCCACCGGCAACCATCACATCTGCCTCTCCGTACTGGATGCTGCGGAATGCCTCACCGATACTGTTTGTTCCGGTTGCGCATGCCGTTACCACGTTGATGCTCTTTCCTTTTAAGCCGAATGCGATCGAGACATTTCCGGCTGCCATATTGGAAATGACAAGCGGTACGAACAGCGGATTTACTTTGGCTGGACCTTTTTCTAACAATCTTTTATGCTCACGCTCAATTCCCCCAAGACTTCCGATTCCGTTTCCGACAGATACACCGACACGGTAAGGATCTTCTTTTTCCATGTCAAGCGCTGCATCCGTGATCGCCTCTTTTGCCGCTGCCACTGCATACTGGCAGAATAATTCCATACGTCTTGCCGCTTTCGCATCCATATACTGTTTTGCATCGAAATCTTTGACTTCCGCTGCAAGATGGCATTTGTATCCTTCCGTATCAAATTTTGTGATCTCCCCGAAACCGATTTTTCCTTCTTTTACGGACTGCCAGAACTCCTCTACACTAAGTCCGATCGGAGTGATCGCGCCCATTCCTGTTACCACTACTCGTCTGCTCATAACTTTTCCTTTCCATTTTCAAGCCCCAAATTCAGGCTTTTCCTTTTTGATCCGACACAATACCATGCGGTCAAAATGTTTTTACTGCTTATATGCTCATACCGCCGTCCACGGAAATTACCTGTCCTGTGATGTAGGATGCTTTCTCCGAGGCTAAAAATGTCACTACCTCCGCAATATCATCCACTTTTCCGACTCTGCCGAGCGGGATCTGCGTTTTCACTGCTTCCTTTGCCTTGTCTGTCATCTGCGCTGTCATTTCCGTATCAATGAATCCCGGCGCAACCGCATTGCAGGTAATCCCACGGGAAGAAAGTTCTCTCGCCACACTTTTGGTCAGTCCGATCACGCCCGCCTTGCTCGCACTGTAATTTGCCTGTCCTGCATTTCCAAGAATACCGGATACGGATGATAGATTGATGATCGTTCCGGAACGCTGCTTTAACAGATAGCGTGAAAAATGACGGATCGTGTTAAAAGTTCCCTTGAGGTTTGTCGCAATGACCGCGTCAAATGCTTCCTCGCTCATTTTCATCAAAAGATCATCCCGCGTGATACCGGCATTATTGACCAGAATATCCAGATGACCGTATGTCTCCATGATGTCTTTTGCCATTTTTTCACAGGCACCATAATCAGAAACATTGCAGCCGTAAACTGCCGCTTTGCCGCCATCCGCTATGATTTCTGCCGCAACAGCATCGGCACGCTCTTTGGAACCGTTGTAATTGATGATGACAAATGCACCTTCTTTTGCAAGGCTTTTTGCGATTGCAGCTCCGATGCCGCGGCTTGCACCGGTAACCAGTGCTGTTTTATTAGTTAACATAACTTCTCCTTTTTTCTGATAGCTGCCAGACTTTTTTCACATCAAAATATGTGGCATATCTTATTTATTTTTGCTCTCAGCAACAAATTTCTCAAAGTCTTCATATTTATCAATATTGACTGCAGCTACATCACGGTTGATCTTGCGCATGAATCCTGTCAGCGTTTTCCTCGGTCCGATCTCTACAAATTTGTCTGCTCCGTCTGCGATCAGACGCTCGATCGTCTGCTGCCAGCGGACAGATGAGGACACCTGTTTTTCCAGTAATGGTTTGATATCCTCTTCTTTTGTCACATAGTCTGCTGTCACGTTTGCGACATACGGGATTGCCGGTGTATGGACTGTTACATGTTTTAATTCCTCGCCAAGTTTTTCTCCGGCACCCTTTAACATTGCTGAGTGGAACGGTCCGCTGACCTTTAACGGAACAACACGTTTTGCTCCGGCTTCTTTGCAGAGCTCTCCGGCTGCCGCTACGGCTTTTTCTTCTCCGGTAATGACGATCTGTCCCGGGCAGTTATAGTTTGCGATCGATACAATGCCCTCTGTTTTTTTACAGGCTTCCTCAATCTGCGCGGTATCCAGTGCCAGGACTGCTGCCATGGCTCCGCCCTCCGGCACTGCCTCCTGCATGTAGATTCCTCTTTTGCGCACCAGTGCAAATGCATCTTTTCTGCTCAGTGCTCCGCAGGCAATCAATGCTCCATATTCTCCCAGGCTTAAGCCTGCAGTCACATCTGCTTTATAGCCTTTTACCTCCAATGCACGCAGGATCGCAGCCTCGGCGGTCAGCATACAGATCTGTGTATACTCCGTGATATTGATCTTGTCGTTTTCCTCAAAGCATAACGCAGCGATATCAAGTCCTGACGCCTCGGATGCCTCCTCAAATACTTCTCTGCATTCCGGAATGGCATCGTAAAAATCCTTTGCCATTCCTATGTACTGTGCTCCCTGTCCCGGAAACATAAAAACCGTCTTTCCCATTTCAACCTCCGTTTTTTGCGCTTATTTTTGCACTATCTTCCAAGCAGTGACTCCGCCTGTGTCACAACGTCCTCGATGATCTCTTTACAGCTTTCTTCTTTTTTTACCATGCCGGCGCTCTGTCCTGCCATTAGGCTTCCGTTGACCACGTCACCGTCAATGACTGCCTTGCGCAGGGACCCAAGTGTAAGGTGCTCTAACTCTTCAAATGAAGCGCCCTCTTTTTCCATTTTTAAATATTCGCGGCTCATCTGGTTGCGAAGAACCCGGATCGGATGTCCGGTGCTCATGCCTGTCACTTCTGAGTCAATGTCTTTTGCCTTGATGACACGCTCTTTATAGTTCGGATGCACGATGGATTCTTTTGCAACCACAAATCTGGTTCCCATCTGTACTCCTTCGGCGCCGAGCATAAATGCTGCCGCCATACCTCTGCCATCCGCAATTCCGCCTGCGGCAATAACCGGTATCTGTACCGCATCTGCCACCTGTGGAACAAGTGTCATCGTCGTCTGCGCACCGATATGTCCACCTGATTCCATTCCTTCTGCAATCACTGCGTCCGCTCCGCCACGCTCCATCATTCTTGCCATTGCAACACTCGCAACGACCGGAATCACAACAACGCCTGCCTGTTTCCATGCATCCATGAATTTTCCGGGATTTCCGGCACCTGTGGTCACAACCTTAACGCCCTCTTCAATGACGATCTGTGCAACCTCGGCTGCATTTGGATTTAACAGCATGACGTTCACGCCAAACGGTTTGTCAGTCAGCTTCTTTGCCTCCCTGATCTGCTCTCTGACCACCTCAGGCGGTGCACTTGCCGCTCCAATGATACCTAAACCTCCGGCATTTGAAACTGCCGCTGCAAGATGATATTCCGCAACCCATGCCATACCACCCTGAATGACCGGATATTTCGTTCCCAGCAGTTTACTTACCCTTGTCTCCATACTTAAGCCACACCTTTTCCTTTTAAGTACTCGACAACATCATTGACAGTTACGATAGAAGGTAAATCCTCAGATGGGATCTCCACGCCAAACTCTTCCTCAAGAGCCATGACAAGTTCAAATAAATCTAAGGAATCTGCTCCTAAATCATCTTTGAAATTAGACTCTGCCTTGATTTCAGACTCATTTACATTTAACTGCTCTGCAATAATCGGGATCATTTTCTCTAACATATTTTTCTCCTTTTCTGCGCATGCCTTATTATTTTTCCAGCGCCCTGCCCTTATTTTTATTGTGGGCTGATTTTCTTTTCTTATTTTCTGATTCATGTAATCATTTGCCTTTCAAATAGTTTGATAGTCAAATAATTAGCTTTTCAAAGTATATGACTGATGGAAATATTTGTCAAGGTAATTTGGTAAAGTTTTGCAAATTGGTACTTAGGTATTAAGGGACAGTGTAAGGCGCAGTTTTCCGGGTGCCGCTGGCAGGTTTGGTTCCGTTGTGCGAAAATAAGAAAAGCTAAGTATGCCTGTTTGAGTTGGTTTCGGAGTGACGTGTACGTCCTGAATGTGCCTTCCCTGGCACATCGGGACTTGTGCTGCCGTCCATGGCAGCACAACACTGTGAGTGAACAGGCATACTAAGATTTTCTAATTTTCTTCCAAAGTCTCAAATCTGCCGGCGGCACCCGGAAAACTGCATTCTACATGCCCTCGATACCGAAAAAAGGGAAATCTATGCTCTGTAGGTTACGACTGTTTCCTCATTATTTTTTTGTTCTGATCTTGATTGTGATTTTTCTTTACTTATGTTTTAATGGGATTAATCGGATTTTTAATTTTAACTACAGGAGATTTCTCATGCATTTTGTTCAGGCGAAGAGGCTTTTATCAAAGGATAACGGAATGAATATTTACCGTGGATGTTCCCACGGATGCATTTACTGCGACAGCCGGAGCAGGTGCTATGGTTTTACACATGCATTTGAAGATATTGAGGTAAAGGAAAATGCCCCGGAATTGTTAGAAAAGGCTTTGCGATCGAAGCGTCAGAAATGTATGATCGGAACCGGTGCCATGTGCGATCCTTATCTTCATTTGGAGGAGCGCCTTTTGCTGACCAGGCGGTGTTTAGAGCTGATCGACCGGTATGAATTTGGTGTTGCGGTACAGACAAAGTCAGCCCGGATTTTAAGAGATTTTGACCTGTTAACGTCCATCAATGAAAAGGCAAAAGCCATCGTGCAGATCACACTCACCACTTACGATGAAGATTTATGTAAAAAGATAGAGCCAGATGTTTCCACCACCAAAGAGCGCATCAACGTCCTGATGAAATGTAAAGAAGCCGGTATTCCCACCGTAGTGTGGCTCACACCGATCCTGCCGTTTATCAATGACACTGCTGATAACATAAAAAATCTGCTGGATGCCTGCGTGGACGCCGGCGTAAAGGGAATTATATTCTTTGGCATTGGCGTGACTCTCCGAGATGGCGACCGGGAATATTTCTACCATGCCCTCGATAAAGATTTTCCGGGGATGAAGGAAAAATATATCCGCACTTACGGTAATGCCTACAACCTGCCAAGCCCGAATGAAAAAATGCTCATTCCAATGATCGTGGAACAATGCCAAAAGGCTGGCATCCTTTGTTCGCCGGATGAATGTTTTGCTTATCTGCATCATTTTCCGGAAAAATACGTTCAGCGGTCGTTATTTGAGTGAAAATTGATCATGAATTTTTGTCAATTGGGTATATACAGAAAAAATCTGCTGTTTATACCCAAAAATACGGGAATTTTGAGTGATTTTTCACTGATAATGGGCATAGCAGATCCGTTTTTATTATATATACCCAAAACGCAGGAAAATCAGGGGGTTTTGTGGGTATACTGCTGCAGTTTCTTTGCCATATGCCCAATCTGCGATATTTCAATATCTTATGATGTCAGATGCACTTTGCCAGTCATCATGTTGTGAAAAACTATTGAACCCCAATATTATAATGGAGGATCTATGAACATGAATATAAAAAGAAATTTCCTTCATTGGATTATTTATGACAGACACACGCTATCAGAACAGAGGTGTCGGTTCCGGAATCATCAGCGACGTGATCCTTTGTCTGAAATCATCTGGATATAAAGAAATCCGGCTTGGCGTTGACAAGGGAAACCCACAGAGCTATTCGTTCTGGACAAAAAACAAATTCACTCCAATCCGTGAAGATACATATATTTTAATGGGACTTCGGATATGACCTGAAAATAATTTCAAAAAACCTATTGACTCCTACGCAGCGTAATAGTTTAGAGTGTCCTCATCGAGCGGAGGAAATGACCATGATGACAGTAAATGAAGTAAGCAAATTGACGGGAGTGAGTATACGCACTCTGCAATACTACGATACCATCGGACTTTTAAAACCCGACGGTTATACTGCGTCCGGCTACCGACTGTATGACGATACAGCATTAGAGCGGCTGCAACAGATTTTATTGTTTAAAGAACTGGAATTTCCGTTAAAAGAAATCAAAAGAATCATTGATGCACCTGATTTTGATCGGGACAAAGCACTGTCCCAGCAGATTGAATTGTTAACAATGAAAAAGGAGCATCTTGAAGGCTTGATTGCTTTTGCTCGTAAAATTAAAACGACAGGAGTAAATAAAATGGATTTTAACGTATTTAACACAGCCAAAATGGACGAGTATGCCAGAGAGGCAAAAAAACAATGGGGACAGACTGCAGAATACAAGGAATATGAAGAAAAGACAAAAAATCAGTCTTCCGAGACACAAAAAACAGCATGGAAAAATCTTATGCTCATTTTTGTAGAGTTTGGAAAAATAAAGAACAAAGAACCTGGCAGCAAAGAAGTACAGCTTCTGGTAAAAAACCTACAGGATTATATTTCAGAGCACTTTTATCAATGTTCCAATGAGATCTTAAACGGGCTTGGTAAAATGTATGCTTCCGGTGCCGAATTTACAGAAAATATTGACAAAGCCGCCGGTGCCGGAACTGCTGCTTTTGTAGCAGAAGCGATCGAGATTTATACTGCACGATGAGATTAAATCTTTAGAACACCGGCTTGTCACATATTAAGAACAAATTATTCTTATAAAAGCAAAAATGCTGGCACCCAAAAAATCCTGCCGTACCTGGAGTCCACACTCCAATCCGGCAGGATTTTTTATCATTTTCTCTTTGCAATTATTTTCGGATCTTTACCGTTTTCACCTTACTATAAGCTCCCTGCACTCTTTTCCCGCGGGAATTTTTATAAGAGCATACGCGGACATAGTATTTCTTTCCCGGCTTTAATTTTGTGATTTTTTTGGTAGTGGTTTTGTTTTTTGTGACAACAACTTTTTTTACATTCTTTTTGAATTTCTTATCCATGGAATACTGAACGATATAACCGGATGCTTTCTTGTCCTTTTTCCATTTTACTTCAAATGTCTTTGCCTTTTTGGATTTCAGAGAAGTAATCTGGTTCTTCACCGGTTTTACCGTTAAAGTAATCGTCTTTGTTACTGCCTTATATTTTCCTTTTGCAGCCGCTTTGATCGTGATTTTTGTCTGTCCGTAACTCTTTAATTTGATTTTTCCGGTCTTACTTATGGCTGCGATCTTTTTATCTGCCACCTTGTAGGTCAGTTTTGCCCCACAACTTGATTTGGCACCTATGGCAAAAGTTTTTGTGCTGTAGGTCTTTGTAATATTTTTAGCTTTTATGGTCTGTTTCTTTTTCTGCTGTGTGGCATTACCGTTCTGGTCTGACGGCTTATCCGGCTGATTCGGAGTATCTGTCTGCCCCGGCTTTTCTGTCTGATCCGGCTTTTCTGTCTGATCCGGCTTTTCTGTCTGATCCGGCTTTTGTGTCTGCCCCGGTTCATCTGTCTGATCTGTTATTTTTTCTACATTTAACGTAACTATTTTCTGCGCTGCCGCACAGGTATCTGTCTCTGATGCCGAGATAATAATTTTTACTGTCCCGGAACCTAAGATATATCCTTTTCCATCTGCATCTATTTTTACGATTTTTTCGTTTTCTGACCGGTAAGATATCTTACCATCCCCATCTGACTTTGCGTCAAGATAGAAAATATTCAGATCCTTTTTATCTGCCTGATAAGAATACGTGATCTTTTGCACACGCTTTTGATCCGTTTCTTTATTTTTTATTGTAATATAAATTTCTGTCTGCGCCATTTTACAATTTTGCGTCGCAGATGCCGTGATCATAATATTGGTCGTACCTGCTCCGATGATCTTTACAGCTCCATTTTCAGATACCTGAATGATATCTTCGTTTCCCGAATAAAAACTTAGAGTTCCATCCCCGGTTGTTTTTGCAGTTATCTTAAAATCCGGATCTCCAACCGTTTTTTCAATGTTATCATTATCTGTCGTAATCGTCTGGGTTTTCCGTTCGTCAGTTACCTTGCTTTCAATATTTTTATTTTTCGCATATTTTTCTGCAGCAGAACCTGAACTACAGTATATCGTTAAATTGCTGAAATATGAAAACGCATCGTCTGCTATTGTTTTTACCCCGTCCGGTATGGTAATACCGGTCAGATTTGTGCAGTCACCAAACGCTTTCTCCGGAATATCCGAAATATTTTTGGAAATTGTTACCTCTGTTAACGCATCACAATACCGGAAAGCCCATGCCCCCAAATCTTTAACACTGTCCGGCAGATGTACCTGCTGCATGGAATCACACCTATAAAAGGCATAGTTTCCTATATCCGTAAGCTGATTTGAGAACCGGACTTTTATAAGCGAGAGACAGGATTTAAATGCATCTTCGCCAATGCTCTTTACGCTGTCCGGCATATCTACCGATGTAATCTTTTCACAGTTACTGAAGGAACCATCAAGGATTCCCACCGTCCCCTCTAAGATCTTCACGTTCCCTTTTTTCCCAGCAGGACAATTAATCAACACGAGTCTGCCTTCCTCTGTGCCATACAATATGCCATCCTCTGATCTGTATATCGTATTCCCTGCCGCCACATTGATCGTCTCTAAGTGATCACAGCTGCCGAACACATTGTTTCCTATTTTTGTTGTCTTAGCCGGAATTGTGATCTGTTTTAAATTTTGGCAATAAAAAAATGCTTCTTTTCCGATCGACTCCAGATTCGCCGGAAGTATCATCGTCTCCATTCCGGTCGAAAAAAATGCCCGTTCTCCAATACTTTTTACACTATCAGGAAGTGTAACTTTCGTTGTAAGACAATCCCAGAATGCAAAATCTCCGATATGCTCTACTCCATCCGGCACATTCATATCAGTCTTGCGGCCTGCCGGACAATAACAAATTGTTTTTCCATTCTTTTCATATAACACGTTATCTTTAACCTGATATCTCGTATTATTGCCTGAAACCTTTATCTCTGTCAGCGCAGCACAGGAACCTATGATATCACCATTAATATTATAAGTGCCCTCTGTAAAATCAATACTTATCAGCCGATTGCAGCTTGTAAACACAAGTCTATCCATTTTGATTATGGATTTGGGAAGAACAACACTTTTCAAATGAGTTTCGGAAAATGTCTGCATACCAATCTCTTCTACACCTTCTGCCATTGTGACACTTTCCAGATTGCTGCATCCATAAAATGCCAGCATTTCAATTTTCCGTACATTTCCCGGAATGATTACGTTTTTGATGTATTTATTATTCTGAAATGCTGACTTGCCAATTCTACTGACATTTGAAGGGATTGTAACCGTCTCTGCTGTTCCGGTATATTTTGTCAACAGACCGTTGTTGATCGTAAATTCACCCGTATCTGCTGTTTTTGTATCTTCTTCAGTTTCAAACACCTGTTTTTCTGCATTTTCCGGCTCTGCTGCTTCTGTTTCCTCTATGTATTCTGTCGCAGCTATATATTCCATCACTCCTGCATTTTCTGCCGCCTGTACGGACAATAGATTTACGCCTGCAGCTAAAATAGCTGCTCCCAGCATTCCAGTCAGTATTCTTTTCATTTTCATAACGTTTCTCCATCCTTTACCACTTTTATGCCGATGCATATCACTTCAATTTTACACTTTTTACCGTACCATAACTTCCCTGTACTTTTTTTCCGTGAGAATTTTTATATGCACACACACGGACATAATATTTCTTTCCCGGTTTTAATTTCGTGATCTTTTTCGTAACGGTCTGGTTTTTTGTGACAACAGCTTTTTTCACATTCTTTTTGAATTTCTTATCTGTGGAGTACTGAATGATATAACCGGATGCCTTCTTATCCTTTTTCCACTTTACCTGTAACGTCTTTGCCTTTAGCTGCTTTACAGAGGTTACTTTTACCTTTACCGGTTTTACGGTTAATGTGATCGTCTTTGTTGCTGCCTTATATTTTCCTTTTGCGGCTGCCTTGATCGTAATTTTTGTCTGTCCATAATTTTTCAGTTTGATCTTTCCGGTCTTACTTATGGTCGCAATTTTTTTATCTGCCACCTTGTATGTTAATTTACCTCCACCATTTGTCTTTGCTCCGATGGAAAATGTTTTTGTACTGTATGTCTTTGTGATATTTTTTGCTTTTATGGTCTGTTTCTTCTTTGTCTGCTGACCATCTGTTGTCCCGGATGTATTGTTGCCGCCATCAGAAGGTTTTTTATCCTCTGTTGTCTGTGAATCATCCTTCGACACGTTATCCGATGGTTTTTTCCCCGGATCTGTATTACTCTGTGTCTTTTTGGGCTTCACAGTTACTGTGACGATTGTCTCTGATGCATGATACAATTCCGTTTCTGATGCAAGAACAGTAATATGTGCTGTCCCCTGTTTTATTCCACAGACTTTTCCGGAAGCATCCACGCTTGCAACCGTTTTATCATCTGACACATAAGAAATTGTTCCGTCCCCATCCGTTGCAGCGTCTAATGCTACCGTATTTCCTTCATAGATACTGATAATATCCGCGACGGTGATCGTCTGCGATTTTTTCTTCACCACACCCCGGACACTGATATGGATCGTTTTCGATGCCCACTCGTAAACGTCTGTTCTTGCAGCCGTGATCACGACATCTGTTGTTCCTGTTCCTTTGATCGTGACTTTTCCGTCAGCGCTTACCGTAACCACAGACTCATCCTTTACCTTATAAGTCAGCTCTCCATCTCCGTCTGTAGCTGCCTGAATATAAAATGACTCATCTCCATACATTTTTTCAAAGTCATTCGCTGTGATCGTCTGCCGTTTCTTCGCTGTGTTTCCATACGCATAAGAAATATCATTTTCTTTTGCGTAGCTTTCTGCACAGGTTCCCTCCTTACAGTAAATGAGCAGATCCCTGTCTCTCCGGCCGGTTTCAAATGCACCATCCTCTATGCTGGTTACGGACGCCGGAATGATCGCATACTGTAAATTATCACAGCCATCAAATGCCCTGTATTTTATACTGGTTACCCCTTCTGGAATCACGATATTTTCCAGAGACTCACACCCCGCAAACACTGCCTGATCAATGTCCGTTAATCTGGCTGGTAATTTGACACTCTTTAACGCTGTACAATCTTCAAATGCATACATTCCAATTTGCTCGATATTATCCGGCAGTTCAATTTTTTCCAGCGCACTGCATCCTTCAAAAGCACTGCTGTTGATTGTCTCTAAACTTTCCGGCAGTCTGACTTCTGTCACATATTTACAGTCATGAAATGCCTCCGTACCAATCTCATGCATTCCGTCTGCAACCGTAACAATTCCCTGTTTCATCGCAGGACATACCATCATTCTCATGTATTTCTTCTTTTCATATAAAATACCGTCCACACTTTTAAAATATGTGTTTTCCGGTACAACTATAATCTCTTCTAATGCCTTACAGTCCCTGAATACATAACTTCCAACACTTGAAATTTTCGAAGTCAGCTCCAGTTTCTTTATCTTCTCACACCCCCACAGTGCCATATCATCAATCTTCCATAAGGTCTGTGGCAAGGTTATATTTTCAATATTTTTGCAGTTATAAAAAGCTGCTTCTTCAATAACCTCAACGCCCTCCGGCAGTATGACCTGCGTTTTGCTGCTTCCCTGCGGAAAATAGTATAAATCTTCAACTGATTTATCATACAATATGTTATCCTGGACTTTGTATTTTGTACTGCCGGTGGCTTTTACTGTATTCACATTGGGCAGATCTACAATACGGTTAGAGATAACTGCCGTAGAAGTCGTTATATCCAGTTCCGTAATTAAATCACTTCCGCCAAAAGTAAAATCTTTCATCTCCGTAACGCTGCCCGGTATCATTACCGTTCCTTTTTTCGCAGAGGTACCGGAAACTGTTATGCTTTCTAAATTTTCACAACTTCTGAATGCATATGATGCGATCGTCTGTAAGGTCTTTGGCAGTTCCACAGACTTTAATTTCGTACAGTGATAAAATGCTCTATATCCTAATGCAGTAACCCCATCCGGAACTTTGACGCTCTCAATATCTTTTCCCTCAAATGCCGACTCACCGATGGAAGTTACCCCTGCCGGAATCGCAATCTCTGTTTCATACCCTCTGTAATCTGTTAAAACTCCATTTTCAATTACAAAACCATTTTTATCTTCTAGTGCATTGCCCACAGAAAACACATGCTCCGTCTCCGCCGCATCCTCCTCTGTTTCCATGATTTCTGTCACGTCCCTGTCTGCGTACAGATTCTGTGCCAACACAGGGGAAGCACTTATCTCTCCTGATAGCATCACTGCCGCTAATACTCCTAATAACATTTTCTTACTCACGCAATACTCCTCCAGCTGCCTGCTGCAACCTCATTTTCTTTTAAAAAAATCATTTTTCACAATATTTTTATCTTAGCGTATCATTATCATTTATGTCAATTGACGGTCTAGTCCTCTGGTACCATAAAACAAAAAATAAGTGTGAAAAAATTTTCTTCCACACTTATTTTTGTCTATGATTTTATTTTTACGCTTCGATCACAAGCTCTTCTTTTGTGACCTCTCCTTTTTCGATATGGAAGGAATTGAGCACCAGCTCCTCCGGGTTCATCAGGGAGAGGATCAGGTAATTCATCTTCGGATCATACGCTAAGCGGATATCTTCCTGCGACGGGCGTGACGGCGATTCCGGGTGCGAGTGAAAATTGCCGAGAAGTACGCCTTTTTTCTGGCGGATATCTTTGATCGCCGCAAGCTGCTCTGCCGGATCCATGGAAAAATGTTCCCTGCTCTCGTCTACGTTGCGAAGCAGATACACGTCTGTCACCACACGTTTGTCACCTTCCACATAGCCGCCAAGCAGTCCGCATGCCTCGTTCGGGAGTCCTTTTTTTGCATGATCCACGATTTTATTGTAATCTTCCTGTTTTAAAATCAGCATATGCGCCTCCTAAGTTAAATACCGTCTGTGCAGACAACCTGCTCGTAGTCGATCAGTTCTGTGATTGTCGGATGTTTTCCACATACTGCGCAGCCATCAGTATTAGACGGCAGTTTAACTTTGTGGAACTCCTGATTGATTGCATCGTAGGTTAAAAGATAACCGGTTAAAAGTTTTCCGACACCGAGAATGTACTTGATTGCTTCCATTGCCTGTAAACTTCCGATCACACCGCCCATGGCACCGATGACACCTGCCTGTTTACAGGTCGGCACTGCATCCTTTGGTGGCGGGTTTTTGAATACACAGCGGTAGCATGGTCCTTCTCCCGGAACATAGGTCATAAGCTGTCCCTTAAAACGGATGATTCCTGCATGGGAAAATGGTTTTTTTGCCATGACACAGGCATCATTGATTAAAAACTTTGCCGGGAAATTGTCCGTTCCGTCAATGATAAAATCATAATCGGCAATCAGATCCATGATGTTTTCGCTTGTCACAAACTGGCGGTAGGTTTTTACCGTTACATCCGGGTTCATCGCATTGATCGTCTCTTTTGCGGATTTTACTTTTGCTTTTCCGATGTCGGCTGTGCCGTGGATGATCTGACGCTGTAAATTGGAAAGATCGACCTCATCTGCATCTACGATACCGATGGTTCCCACGCCTGCTGCACCAAGATACATGGCTGCCGGTGCGCCAAGTCCGCCGGCTCCGATGATCAGCACTTTTGCATTTAAAAGTTTTTTCTGTCCCTTTGCGCCGACTTCTTTTAATATGATATGTCTTGAATAACGCTCAATCTGCTCATCTGTTAACGCCATAGCTGCCTCCTCCCATGAAATATAAAAATTCTACGTTGTCGCCATCTTTTAATACCGTTGATTCCACCTGCTCAGATGGAACGAATTCCTCATTGATGGAAACGGTCACATACTCCGGGGTTTCCACCTGCTCTAACTCGAACAGTTCTGTTAACTTTAAGTCATCTTTTACTTCTTTTTTGTTTCCTGCTACTGTGATCTGCATGTTTCTCCTCTTTTCCGCGGAACCTTTTTTTGTCTGCCCGCTATTTTAAATTTTCATCGATCCACGCCTCAATATCAGCTTTTCCTGCTGCACCGGCTCTCTCTGCTTTGACCTCGCCCTGTACAAACAACCGCAGTGCCGGTACGCCCATGACGTCATATTTTTCAGCAAGCTCCATGTCATAGTTGACATTTACTTTATATACAGAAAGTGTGTCTTCACGTTCGTCCTCGATATCCCCAAGCACCGGTGATAACTGCTTGCACGGAATACAACTGTCCGAATAAAAATCTACCAGAACCGGCAGCGGACTTTTCAGGACTTTTTCTTCAAAATTGTCTTTATTGATTCGCTGTGCCATGATTCCTCCTATCCCTCTACCTTGCGGACGATCAGGTTATAAGTTCCATCTTCATTGTCCACCAGTTTTAAGATCTGATGTCCCTCTTCCTTGACACTGCGCGGTACGTTCTGTACCGGCTCACCATCGTTCATGCGGATGGCAATGACTTCGCCATCATCTAATTCCTCCAGCGCTACCTTTGTTTTTACGAAAGTGAGCGGGCATACTTTATCGGTAATATCTACTGTTTCGTCGATTGCAATTCCTGCGATTTCCATTTCTTCCCTCCTGTTTCTTCTTATTATATATGCTGCATTTTTGATTGCTCCAGATTGTTTTCTGTATGCATGCTTTTGCTGCATCTATTTGTTTACATGCTTATTTGTTCTTGCATGCATATTTTTTTGTGACATATCTATTTGTTTTTATATACAATTTTTTCCTGCATGCATGTTTTTCTGCCCGAAATCCTTACTTTCCCTCGTAGGCTTCTCTGATCTTCTTGCGGAACTCTTCCTCGCCGACGCGCTGTAACGTCAGGCGGAAACGCTCGCCCGGATTTGCATGATCTCTGAAAAAGTCGATCGCTGCATCGGTGACACGGAACAGTGTCTCTTTGTCATGTACGATTGGGAGAAGCTGCTCCCCTTTGTAGATCTGATTTCCGAACAATCCACCGAAGGAAACCAGATATCCGCTGTTTCCTTCCCACGCATCCGTCGGACAGGACTTCACGCAGCGGCCGCAGTAGTTACACTGATCGCGGTTGATCGTCACTTTGTTTCCTTCACATTTGATTGCACCCTGACGGCACGCCTTTTCGCAGACACCGCAGCCGATACATTTATCCTCAACCCAGGAAACTTCCATGCCGCCTTTGATTCCGATATCATTTTCCTCTGCCTTTAAGCAGTTATTCTGGCATCCGGTCACACAAACTTGAACTTGTGAGGGAAGTTCACGTCCAAAATAATGTTCATCTAACTCCTGTGCCAGTGAATAGGTATCAATACATCCGCTTGGACAGATCTCCGAACCCTGACAAGCTGTAACGGTACGGACTCTCGGTCCGCAGACCCGGTTTCACGCCGCCTTTTGCAAGCTCTGCTTTTACTTCCTCGATATCCTCAAAATTGACAAACGGTATCTCGATTCCCTGTCTGGATGTCATATGTACATAGCCTTTGCCGTACTTTTCCGCAACCTCTGCCACAGTCTTAATATTTTCTGCAGTCAGATTACCTCCGACCACCTGGATTCTGAGTGAAAAATCCTTTCTGTTTCTGCCTCATGAATCCGCCTTTTTTAATGCTGCATAATCAACTCCCGCCATCTTTACACTCCTTATCTTTCTGATTTTTCAATATCCTGGTATTCTACTGTGCTTTTCTATTGTAACACTTTAAAGTGCCCGTTTTAAAGTATTACTGTAACACTTTGGTATATTTTTTCGTTTTTTAAGAAAGGCTCTCGATCGCCTGCTTAAAATCCCAGATCAGATCATCAATATCCTCGATTCCGACGCTGACGCGCACCAGATCATCAAATACACCGCCCGCTTTCTTTTCTTCCTCCGTGCTGTGTACACTGATGGTCGATTCCGGATGGATGACAAGTGTTTTGGTATCGCCGATATTAGATACCTTAAGCGGATATTTTAATGCATTGATAAATGCATATGCCCGCTCCTTACTGCCAAGCCTTAAGGTAAATATGCCGCCGTAATGACCGTCAAACTGGCTCTTTGCAATCTCATGCCAGTTGCTCGTCTCTAACCCTGCATAATTTACCGTAATGTCTTTATAGTTTTCTTCAATATAAGCCGCAAGCTGCATTGCATTGTCGCAGATACGCTCCATGCGGAGTCCTAACGTTTCAAGCCCAATGCTGTTTAAAAATGCATTTTGCGGCGAGAGACAGCTCCGGTGTTGCGGAACAGTCCGTTTCTCAATTTTGCAGTGTAGGCAAACGGTCCGAATTTTACAAAATCACGCATACCCGGATATTTTCGGTATCCCACTTAAATGTTCCGCCGTCTGTGATAACTCCGCTGATCGAGTTGCTGTTTCCATTGATGTATTTCGAAGTGGAATTGACTACAATGTCTGCGCCCAGTGAAAGCGGTTTTACCAGATATGCGGTGGCTGCTGTGTTGTCGATAATGAGCGGTACGCCATTCTCATGTGCCAGCTTTGCCAGCACTTTGATATCTGTCACATCCAGTCTCGGATTTCCAAGTGTCTCTGCAAAATAGAGTCTTGTGTGTGCGTTGGTCACTTTGCAGAATGCATCGAGATCGTTGTTTTCGACATAATGAGTCGTGATTCCGAATGCTTCAAGATCCGGAAGAGATCAATGCTTCCACCATAGAGGCTCGCACTCGATACGATCTCATCTCCCGCCTGTAAGATGTTTGCAAATGCATTAAACATCGCTGCCATTCCGGATGCGCATGCAACGCTCGATTTACCGCCCTCTAACACGGTCATCCTTTTCTCAAATGCTTCCACCGTCGGATTATTGATCCTCGTATAGGAAAATCCGGAGCCTGATTATGAAATATCTTTTCCAGACGTTCCGCCGATTCCTGTTCAAATGCACTCGACTGGTAAATTGGTGTTAATGTTGCTCCTGTCTGCGGTTCACCCCGAAAAGCACCGTGCAGCAAAGATGTATTAAATTTCACTGTATCGCTCCTTTCATTTCCTACTTGTCATATAGGAATATTATGTTTTAACTGAGTATAGCAGTAAAGATAATAAATTGCAAGAAGTTTTTTCCACTTTTTCTATTTTTGCGGATTGGATGACTGGAAGCGGTGTCGGACATTACGAGTTACTGTTACTGTTTCACTGATTAGGAAGCTCCACCATATTCCATTAATTCCATCGCTTTACCCAGAATTGATGCAAGAGGAAGTAAAATAATAACCTGTCTTAATGCAGAAATTATCAAGCTGGATATTCCTCTCGAAAATCCCTGTAATGCATAGCATGTCATAACAGATACTCCTCCAAAGACAAAACTAAACCCAAGTATGCGTAATGCCGTCACACCAAGTGAAAACATTTCCTCTGATGGTACAAATGCTGATATTAACTGTACTGGCAGCATTTCCATAATAATCAGCCCTACCAGACCAATCAAAGCTGAATACGCCCACTAAGACGGATAACCTTCTTAATCCGGTCTGCATGTTTAGCTCAAGATTAAATGCTACAATTGGAATCAAGACATTGTTTAATCCAAAGTCGCCATATATACAAACGTCTGTAATTTGAAATATGCACCAAATACTGCTGTTGAAGTTGTTGAAAAATTCAGAAGAAGTTTATTGATTCCAAAACACATGATGCTGGACATTGACTGCATAATAATTGTTGGAATTCCAACAGTACAAATTCCTTAAAATAATAGCTCTCTAATTCGATTGATTTGAAATTAAACTGTACATCTGTATTCTTTGTCAGATTAAAATATAATCCTAATAACATTGCTATAATCTGTCCTACTACGGTAGCTATTGGTGCACCTTTTGTTCCCATTTCGGTAATCCAAAATATCCAAAACACAGATAACTGTAAGATAATCTACTCCCATGGAAATAATTTCAGTATCATTGGTTTGAACCATATAGAAACCTTTTACACAGAAAATGCCAAATAATAATACCAGTATATAAAACCCAATGCCTAGAATAATGCCATGCAAAGCTGTCTGATTTACTTTCTTCTGTTTCTTTTCGCCTAAAAACGGGATAGCAATGCATTAATTCCGACACCGATTCCGGTTCCTGTTGCAATAATAATATTCTGTATCGGAAAAGCTAAAGATACCGCTGATAGAGCATTCTCTCCATAGTGGCTTACAAAAGACTATCTACCACATTATACAAAGCACCTATCAGCATTGATAAAACCATTGGTGCCGCCATTGTAATCAACAGTTTATTAACCGGCATTGTTTCCATTTTATTTTCGTTCATCATATCCTCAGTTAGGTAGTGTGCTACCTATTTATCTATTTTAAAGTGTACCCACATGTGAGTACACTATTTTCAATATTTTCAAGCATTTTTCTGATGCTTTCAAAATGTTTGTATATCTTCTTCCGGAATCCCTGCGCAGATTTTGTTAAAATCTCCCAGTCCATTTTCTTAAGTTCTATGTGAATATTCTTATACTCATCTGCGCAGTTAATCTTTTTGTAGCGTGCATCAATCTTACTCTGCGTGCAGATAACAGCTTTTTCTTTTCCAGTCTTTTAATAATTTCAGTCATTGTCGGATGCGTCACAGCAAGTGCTTTTTCCAAATCTTTCTGATTAATTTCACAGGCTCCCATTGACTCTGCGCGACTTAATTCACCCAGTACTCTCAACTGTACAGCCGTTAATCCCATCCGATTTGCGCGTTCTTCCAGTTTCTTCTTAAATTCTCTGTCTAATATAGAAAATCGAAGCCCGGAGCAATGTTCGTTTCCATAAGCCCCTCCGTATAAGTAGTACGCTACTTATTATAATTGTTATCTTTCTTTTGTCAATATCTATTATATTTTCTATCTATAATTAATCCTGGATTATTCATGATAAAATCACATACAATCCAGGATTATCTATATTTTTAATACCATTTTGTCATTGGAATTTCATTATTTATGTCATTCGTAAAATAATCTGATGCAGATCAATAATTCCATTCATAAAAGTAGCAGCACACGCACACAGGTATAATTCTCACATACGTGCAAATCGTTCGTCAAACATCTCTACTACTTCCTGACGATGATCTTGAAAATTTTTATTCCAATACAACAACGTATGATTATAATGTCTGCGCAGACTTTCTGATCCAACCGTGTAAAATCTCTTATCTCCTGCAATATACATAATTTCACGTAAGCCAGGTACAACACCGCCTGGAAAAATATACTTCTTAATCCAGGCATCTCCCGGATATTCTTTTAAAGCACTGATAAAATGCAATAGGAAAATTTCTCCTTGTTTTAAGACAACCTTTACATATAGATATACTTGTGATAAGTAAATCCATTGGAATCTTTTCCTTTATACTCACAGTGAATTCCGGCATTCCCTATTGTCCTCCTGTTTTTACAGATATATCACATCATAAAATTATCACTTCCAGTTATTTACCACATTCCATAATTATCTTCTCACACCTGTCATATCCAAGCTGTGAACTGTTCAGGCACAACGTATAATTACTGGCTTTTCCCCATTTCTGCTCCGTGTAAAAGCTATAATTTGTCATACGTCTTTTATCTGTGTCTGCCATCATTTTGACGGCTTCCTTCTCTTCAACATTATATAAGCCCATGATACGCTGTGTTTTTTCCGGCATATCCCCATGAATAAACACATTTAACACATCATCCCTGTCTTTCAGAATGTAATCAGCATTTCTTCCAACGATTACACAAGGCTCCTTTCCAGCCAACTCCAAAATAACTTTTCTTTGTGCTTCATATACGATATCTTCTATGGACTTTCCTGTAATGTCACGTCCGGCAAAGGCATATGCAAATAAACCTTTCTTTGGAGATAACTCTGCATTTTCTTTAATGTACTCTGGTGACAATCCTGACTGTTCTGCAATCTGTCCAATGATATCCTTGTCATAATATGCAATGCCAAGTTTCCTTGCCACTTCTTCACCGATGAAACGTCCACCGCTTCCATACTCTCTGCTGATTGTAATAATTCTTTTTGCCATTTACGGTTCCTCCCATAATAATCTTTGTTTTTCTCTTGTTAACTCGCTTTTTCTCACATTTTCATTTCTTCATAGAGATATTTTCTAAGTCTATGTCATTCCCCTTGGCCATGAATCATGGATATTCGGATGTTTAGGGTGCACAAAATAAGACGTCGTCTTATTCTGCTATGATCGGCCTTTCTTTCCCCAACTCCTTACGGCAGCCTAACCTCCCATGTCATACAGGATCTCCTTTACTTCTGGGTCCTTAATTCCTTCGTTCTGCTTATCCATAAAGGGGCGTCATGATGCTCCTTCGCTGAGTCTCTGCTCTGATGGAAATAAATCTGACTTGGCTCTCTATGTTTATGAAATTCTTCTGTTCCTTTCAGCCTTACGGCGGACGTCTCCTGAATCTCACAGTTGGTCTTCTTACGCTACCTGCGGCTGCCTGTGAATGTCAGAAATCAACTTCTGTGCATCATAGGTCACCCTTTGCCAGGATGGCATAAAGACCCGTATCAGCTTACAGCTGATGGCAATCACGGATTGTTTCTTCTTGAGTGGATTGTTCGCTCTTGTCGTGTAATACTCATGCAATGACTTAAACTCTGGGTTCTTCGCTATCAGCGGAATTGCTGCATTGAACAGTACTGCCCGCAGCTTACTCCGACCTCTTTTGCTTATGGTCGTCTGTCGCTTTGTGCTTTCCTGAGCTGTTCTCCGTAATGAGAGTCCTGCCAGCTTTTGTATCTGTCTGGGTGATTCGAAACGCCTCACATCACCCACTTCTGCCAGAAATCCGGCTACCGTGATTACTCCTATACCTTTGATGGCAAGCATCTGCTCGCTTTCGGGTATCTTCCTGCACAGCTTTTCTATTTCCTCCATAACGGCATCCAGCTGTGCCTTTTTGTATTCGTAATCCTCGAGCAACAGTTTCATTTCATACTGGGCAGCCGAAGAGCCTTTCTTTAAGCCGATGCTGCGTTTTGCTGTCTCACACAGGGTCGTTGCCCTTTTCATTCCCACAGCCCTAAGCTTTGCATCACGCCAGATTTGATTGATTTTCTCGGCTCCCAGTTCCACGATTGCTTCCGGAGTACAAACTTTCTTTAGAAGCAGCATACTGCTCTGCTTCATAGTCCCCAAACACATCTGTGTACTCGGGAAATATATGGCGAACCATCTGGCAAATCTGTTTTTGATCTGGGTCATCTCCCTGATGAGTCTCTTACGATTGGCCACCATAATTCTTAAATCAGCATACACACCATCCGGTGTATACGGTGCAGAATACCGGCCCTCGGTAACCAGCTTTGCGATCACCTTCGGATCCTTCCTGTCATTCTTGCTTTGGCTGTTGTCATCCAGTTCCTTGGTCTGCTTTACCGCATAAGGGTTAACCATAACCAGGAGGATGCCCTCATCCTCAAGATAAGCGCCAAGGTCAAACCAGTAATGACCTGTCGGCTCGATACCTACGATTGCATCCAGCTTCTTATACTTGTCCTGTAAATGCTGCATCCATGCTTTGAAAGATTCAAATCCTTCTCTGCTGTTGCTGAACGGAAAGACTTTCCCAAGCTCAATGCCTCTCCAGTCAAATGCCCTGGCGTACTGTGTCGTGCTTCCGATATCGATTCCAACTACCAAAGTTGATTCTTTTACTTGATTGATTTTTTCATTCTGCTTATAATTCATTTGTGGGTGTCTCCTTTGAACAATGATTCTTATTAACCGCCAAGTTAACAATCATTATTCTATGGGTGGCACTCATTTTTTGCAAACCGGTTATTTGTTACTTAACAGGAATGCTCCTTAATTTAAAACATCTATTTTATTCTTTCTGATTCTCTTTAAAAATACATATCCTGCCAGACATGAAATAATCTCAGTTATTGGGAATGCCCACCAGATCAGGGAAACTCCCATCTGACCATTTCTGACAAACACAGAAAAAATTCCAGCCAGTGGCAGAATAATAATAAGTTGTCTCAGAAGAGAGATTACCAATGATTCAATGCCGCCATCCAGTGCCTGATAAATTCCCTGATAAGCAACATTTATCCCGGCAAACAGAAAGCTTATTGAGATTATCCTCATTGCTTCGATAAAATATTCCCTTGACTGTCCTGCATTGAACAAAGTTGCAAAAGCTCCAGGGAAAAATTCTGTAATTGCAATTCCTAGAATCATTAATACAATGGTATAGAGCAGTCCATACCTGATTCCATCCTGAATTCTCTTTTTACTTCTCATACCATAAGCAAATGCAATAATCGGAGTGATTGCATCTCTAAGCCCAAAGGCAAGGAATAATACAAACTGCTGTACTTTATAGAACAATCCATATGCAGTCTGTGCGGAAGGACTGAATTTCAAAATCAGATTCATCACATATACCATGATAGACATAAGTGCCTGTGCAATAATTGCAGGAAGTCCAATTGCATATATTTCCTTGATTATTCCGCTATCCGGCTTCATATACTTTACATCATGTTCAATTTCCTTATTCAGTTTCATATGAAATACAAACAATAATATTGCAGACGCAACCTGTCCAATAACAGTTGCATATGCAGCCCCCTTAACTCCCATTTCAGGAACCGGTCCAATACCATAAATCATAATCGGATCAAGAATAATATTCACTACTGCACCCACAACCTGACCGATTGTAGAATATAGTGAACGTCCTGTTGCCTGTAAGAGTTTTTCAAATAATGAAAAGAAAATAATTCCAAATGAAATTACGCAGCATATTCTTAAGTAATCTGTTCCCATTGAAATAACTTCAGGGTCAATTGTCTGTGATGAAATATATGCTCTTACTCCAAAAAATCCAAACAACAGACACACCGCATAAATAATCACCCCAAGAAACAAACTGTTTCCCGCAACTTTTGCTGCTTTTTTACCATTTCCCTGTCCAAGTGTTCTTGCAAGAAGTGCATTTGTTCCCACACCTGTTCCGATTCCAACTGCTACCATGAGCATCTGAACCGGAAACACCAGTGTAAGTGCATTAAGTGCCGCCTCACTTCCTGATCTCATGTTTCCAACAAAGGCACTGTCTACAATGTTGTAAACCGCCTGCAATGCCATAGATAAGATCATCGGTATTTCCATCTGAACCATGAGCTTATTTACTGGCATCTCCTTCATCTTGTTACTTTCTGCCATTTTATAATCCTCCTTGTTTTGCGAAGCAAAATCCGAGCCCCTTGGCGAGGAGAGGATTTAGCCTCCTTGTTTTGCGAAGCAAAATCCGAGCCCCTTGGTGAGGAGAGGATTTAACCTCCTTTTTCTGCATAAAAAAAGTGTGTACTTACCTCATAAGCTGGACTTACGCTGATAAGCTACACACTTTAAAATGCATTATATATTTTCATAATGTGCGACAGCATGCGCACAAAAAAACGAGCAGCAAAACTGGATTTACGCTAGTCTGCCACTCGTTTACAAATTATTATATTTTTCTTTTAAAAAAATGTCAAACAAAAATTTTTTAGTATACTGTATCATTGAAATTTAGTATATCTGCCACTTTAATTAAAAAGTGACAGATGATAGTGTCGGATACAGTGATATCAGTTTTTCCCGTGCATCCCCTGTTTGGAAATGCCACTGTATCTTAGCTGTATCCCGATTACGTTCCATTTCCCATGCTGATAACTCACATTTAAGTTTGTCAAGGGTGGATATTCGACGCGAAAGACATTGGCGTGTCATTACATTAAGCTCAATTTCTGCCATGTCAAGCCAACTTCCATGTTTAGGCGTATAGTGGATTTCCAGTCGTTTTATGATCCTTCTTGCTTCTGATGGTGGAAATGCTTTATAAAGTGAAGCAGCTTTATGGGTGTTTAGATTGTCCATTACCAGTATGATTTTCTTTGCATCTGGAAACATTTCATCTGACAGATATTTGATTCCCATTGCCCAGTCAATTGCAGTACGGTGTTCATGGACACTCACATGGTGTCTGCCGCCAAGTGGTTCAACAAAAGCAAATATGCTGCAGGTGCCATTCCTCTTATATTCGGAATCCGTTTTCTGGTTGTCACCCGGACGAACAGGCAGTGGCTGCCTTACATCATCCAAAAGCTGGTATGGCTTTTCATCCATACAGACAACAGGGTACATCGGGTCATATGGGAGTTCATAAACATCAAGGACATCTTCCATGCAGGCTACAAAATCAGCATCTTCTTTTGACGGAATACATCAGTAATCATTCATGTGAGGTCGAAGTTTATTTTTTTTAAAGCCCTGCCGATGGTATCTTTACTGACTGGAACATCAAGTACAATTTTTGCCTGTTCTTCCAGCAGACGGAGTGTCCAGCGGGAATGTCCTTCCGGTGCAGGACTGCACGCAATTTCAATAATACGAGCCTCAGCACGCCCATCAAATTTTCTGCGTGCATTATCAGAATTGACATTCCGGTTCATTGTACGGATACCCTGGATGCCTTTTTCGGAATAAAGCTTTACAGTATTCATGATAGTAGCCATACATACACAATTTGTTTTGGCAGACTGTGCATGGGTAAGAACTTTACCGTGTGCCTCATCTAGATCAATGATAATCTGGCATCTGTTTCGAACAGTTTTGGTTGTTTGCTTTTTACGCATAACAGATTTTAGTTCCTTGAGTTCGTCATCCGTTAATGAAATATTATATTTTTTTGGTCTTGCCATCTAAAATCACCGCCGTTTCTTTTTAGTATATCATGAAACGGTTTGTCAGACCATAAAATTAATTAAATATCAATGATACAGTATACTAGGCGTCAGATTGACTTCATCGAGTGCAATCGGCTTAAGCTGAAATGCTTTTAAGATATCTTCTCCAAGTGTTTCTAAAGCAGCTTCATATGGCGTTTTCCCACCAAGACTCTCTCGTGGAGTGGAATTGATATGATTTACAATGAGATTCACATCCCATTGCGTCAAAAACTCAAAAGAAGTACCTTTAGGCAAAATCATACGAAGCATTGTATGTGCTTGTTCTAAGGCTCCTTTTTGTCCACTGCGCATCAACTACTCTTTTTCAGATGATACAGTCAAAAGTATTCATTTCTGATTGTGGAGAATTCTTTGATACAATCGCAACTTTTATACAGACCATTGCTGGCTGTGTTGTAATGATAGGAAAGACCGTGGCACAGATTAGTAATGGAATATCCAATCCTGTCGTTGCCGAAATTATATACTGGTTGATAAGAATACTGGTTTGTGGTGGATGGCTGGTGGGTGCGGGAATACTTTTGGCATTTATCGGAATAAAGATTGCAGGGGTATATAAGAAGTGCTGTTGGGATATGATTACCCTATTGGTAACAATTATAAGCATGGAAATAGCAATCTACTTTGGAGATTGGATAAAGACAAGAACACCGATTAATCTGCTATTTTTCTTATTATTCGTGCAACTGGTATATGTTGCAATCAGGTGGTATATGAAAGGCTGGCGGGATACAAGGAGTTATTATTAAAATTGCAAACAGATAGATAAAATATATAAATCTATCCATTTGCATATAGAATACTTTTATCTTTTGAACATTGTAAATATGATGCATAAATAGTATATTGTCAGCATAATTGATACAGATAATATAACGAAAAACAACATCATCTCCAAATATTGTATGATTACAGAAAGTAGAAATTAAGAAATTTCCTCTGTTTTCCTCTTTCTGTATTCATTTGGACTCATATGATAATATTGTCTAAACTTCCGGCAGAAATAGCCGGAACTTGTAAATCCGGTTTCTTCTGCAATGGAAGAAACCGATTTTTGAGTGATATAAAGTTGTTCAGCAGCCTGTGCTAGTCTGTATTGAATTAGATATGCTACCGGAGAACAGTGGATGCCAGTTTGAAAAATGTGTAAAGCTCCACTTTTGCTAATAGATGCCGATGCCGCAATCGTCTCCAATGTAATCTCTTCCATGTAGTGATCATGAATATACTGCATCATAGCTTGTAATCTTGCTTGTTTGTGATTTAATCGATGAATACTGTTAGAATCAGAAGTCCAGTCCATATTTTTTTGCAATATGTTCCAAAGCTGAAATAAAAGTTGTATAGTACATAATTCATTATCCGGCTTAGTTTCCTGAATAGTACAAATTTGCGACAAAAGTTGTAGCACCTGTTTTCCAAATGTGTTGGATGGACTGAAAACTTGATATGGAACAGACGAGCTTATCACAGGAAGAATATATTTTTCGTAAATGAGGCTGTTTTCGGGTGCTAATAGGGTTGGCGAAAAAACAATATTAGGTGCAAATGTACTGCTTTGTGCTTCAAAACGATGCAGGACACCGCTATTGATAAATATGCCGCAACCTTTATGTAGTTCTATTTTACTTGTACCTATAAGGCAGAGCGCAGTACCTTCAGCAGTATAAAGAAATTCTAATTCATGATGCCAATGCCAGTCAATGCGATGGAAGTCAAATTTCCAAATATTATCAGGATAGTATGCAAATGGATAACGATTGTTGCCATGCTGGATGGTTTCTCGTAGTGTTTCATCTGTAGTTATCTTAAAAGTCTCCATGCTATATTTCCTCATAAATAATAAAATTTGTTATATTGTACCATAAATATATGATTTTATACAATGACTAGATATAAAGTTTACGATATAATCACATTTATTAGAGGAGGACAAAATGAAAAGCCAATATAATAAGACAATTACAGCCTGTTTTGTAGGTTATATTGTACAAGCTATCGTTAATAATTTTACACCACTGCTTTTTTTGTTTTTTCAGAAATGCTATCATATTCCAATTTCCCAAATTACATTGTTAGTGACTTTTAATTTTGGGATACAACTACTGGTTGATTTTCTTTCTGTCAGATTTGTTGATAAAATAGGATATCGGATATCAATGATTATAGCTCATGTTCTAGCAGCGGCAGGATTATTCCTTCTTACAGTTTTACCAGAGATTTTACCAGTTTCCTTTATTGGAATTTTGATTGCTGTAATGATCTATGCGGTAGGTGGTGGACTTTGGAAGTCCTAGTCAGTCCAGTTGTTGAGGCTTGCCCATCCGACAATAAGGAAAAAGCAATGAGCCTGTTGCATTCTTTTTATTGCTGGGGACATGCCGGAGTTGTACTCATATCAACAGTGTTCTTTTATGTAGTCGGTATAGATAACTGGAAAATATTAGCCATTATTTGGGCGGTTATTCCAATTGGAAATGCTTTTGTTTTTTCAAAGGTTCCCATTGCACCATTGCTTGAGGATGGAGATACCGGACTTGGATTAAAGGAATTGTTTCGGATGAAAATTTTTTGGATTTTGTTGATTATGATGATATGTGCAGGAGCAAGTGAGCAAGCAGTAAGTCAATGGGCCTCTGCTTTTGCAGAAAAAGGTCTTGGAATTTCAAAGGCAGCCGGCGACTTAGCAGGGCCGATGGCATTTGCGGTTCTAATGGGAATATCAAGATTGTTTTATGGTAAGTATGGTGACCGTATCAATTTGGAACACTTTATGATTTATAGTAGTTTTTTATGTATTTTATCCTATTTAGGGATTTCATTATTCCCGATTCCGCTATTAAATCTGATTGCCTGCGCTGTCTGTGGGCTTTCAGTGGGAATCATGTGGCCTGGAACTTTCAGCAAGGCATCAGCAGCTTTGCCCAAAGGGGGAACAGCCATGTTTGCATTGCTGGCATTAGGTGGAGATATAGGTTGTTCAGGAGGTCCTACATTGGTTGGAATGGTATCAGGAGCTTTTGGGGATAACCTAAAGATGGGAATTTTAGCAGGAATTATTTTTCCAGTGTTGCTACTTATAGGAGTCATTCTTTGCAGAAGACAAAAGAAAATTACTAATTATAATACAGTAAAAAGCAGGCACTAAATATAGCTGCTTATTAAAATAAAAAAGAAAGTGAGAAAAAAGATGGAATTTTTGAAAAACAATCCTAAATGGATACGTCAACCAAAGCAGGTACAAATTAGTGAGGATAAAGTTGTAATTCTTACAGAAAGGGGTACCGACTTATGGGCACGCACTTATTATGGTTTTCAAAATGATAATGCTCCAGTATTTCAAGTTGAAACAACGGACAAGTACTTTTCTTTTATTGTTAAAACAGAATTCGAGAGTACCTGTCGTTTTGACCAATGTGGTGTGGCTATGTATTTAAATAGTGATAATTGGTTTAAGGCATCTATAGAATATGAGAATGAAAAAATACAGCGATTGGGAAGCGTTGTAACCAATCATGGATATTCTGACTGGGCAACAACAGACATATCCTCTGATATTAAAAGTATGTGGTATCGTTTTTCACGAAGGGACAGTGACTACTGTATTGAATGCAGTGAGGATGGCATAAATTTCAGACAAATGCGTATTTTCCATATGTGGGAAGGTGCAGAAAAAATTACTTATGGAATATATGCATGCAGCCCGACAGAAGGCTCATATAAGGCAACATTTTCAAATATGCAGATTACGGAATGTAAATGGGAATCAGATGCAGACTGGCGTGATTGATGATATGATTTCTAAAGATAAATCTTATATGAGAATCATTATCAGTTAAATTGAATAATAAATATAAGCCAAAAATAATCCCCGAAAAATTTTAGAATTTTTGGGGATTATTTAACATTATAAATAAAGAGTGTCCTCTGCATCCACCCATATTTGCATCGTTCCATCAAGATATAATTTTGCATATTCAAGTGGTTCATCAATGGCAAGTGCGTTTAATGAACAGACTGATCCGGGGGTGGTTTATAAATCCTTCTCAGCTTCCCAACAGTCAATACGGAGCATATAGCCAGCACTGGTATACACATCAATGCTGTTGCGTTGTGGATTGTATTCTGCAAATATTGTTCTCATCGTAACTTATCTCTTCTTATCGTTGAATCAATTATTCGTTACAAAAATCAGAAGCATTTCAATCAGTTCACCATGTCACATTTATTTTGTGTTATATAATTTTCTTGCCCTTGTATTTACCCTTATCAGAGTTCGTAAATTCATATGGGAAGATATAACATAAGGGAAAGGCTAAGGGAAAGCTAACATGCGATAAACTTAGTGTTTTCAAGGGCTTGAGAGATATTTGATAACAAAATATAATAGTTATTAAATCCCTTGGAATAGATAAAATCTCAATTCCAGTTTGCCAGATTCATATCTAACAGGTAGAACAGATTTTTTTATAGATAAGATGATGCTGGGGCAAATAAAGTTTTTTATCGTTCTATCATTGATAGTACCTTGAAAAATTGCACAAAGATCGGACTTTTTTTGTGACTTTGGGAGAAAATCAGAAAATCTTAGTATGCCTGTTAATTTAAAAAATTCTGAATAATAACTTTCTCTGCTTCTTCCTCTGTAAGTCCAAGTGTACGAAGTTTCAGAAGCTGTTCATCTATAATGGCTTACCGCCAATGTTTGTTAGTGATTTCCCGCACAGCCATGCTTATCCTCGCCACAATGATGCTCTCCGCATGAATGACCATCCTCATGATCGTGGTGTGTACAGTGAACATCCGGATTGTATGTCAGATTGCCTTCAAGATATGCTTTTACAGCTTCGTCTGCATCACCTGATACTCCACCGAACAGTTTTATTCCCGCAGCAGCAAGTGCAGCCTGTGCTCCTCCACCGATGCCACCACAGATCAGAACATCTATATCTGTTGAATTAAGAAATCCTGCAAGTGCACCATGTCCCTGTCCGTTTGTGTCCACAACCTGTGTGTTAACAATTTTGTTGTCCTCAAGATCGTACACTTTAAACTGCTCTGTGTGTCCGAAATGCTGAAAAATCTGTCCGTTTTCGTATGTCACTGCTATTCTCATTTTATCCTGTCTCCTTTATGATTTCTGTTTTACTGCTTGTTATTATAGTTACATATCACAATCCTATCTGTGATAGTCACATTTCTGGCACTGTTTCATCTCATTTTCCACATCTTCCTTATAGAAAATATCTGAGCACCGGCAGATACTCTGCAATATCGGAACAACCGAATTTCCTTTTCCTGTAAGTGAATACTCAACTCTCGGCGGTATCTCATCATATGATTTCCGGTCGACAATACCATCGGCTATGAGATCTTTTAACGTTGCTGCTAAAACTGCGTCTGTGATGTTATACATTTCTTTCCGTATCTCGCTGTAACGCAGTTTTTTGCTGGCGGAAAGCACGCATATAATACGCGATTTCCATTTGCCACCAAAGACCGTATTCAAGCGGACAACGGATATCAGCCTCTAATTTTTTTCTATATTTTGCCATAAAAAACACCATTTTTCACACTAATCACCTTCAGGTTTTTGGTAACTGCTCAAAATCTCTGAGCCAATTACATATATTATAACCTGAAAGTAATCTTTTTTGAAGTAACTATGAAATTTATTAGCAGGTTTTAAATTTCTTTTTTATTATCTGCTCCCGTTGTTGTTAAATGAAAACCAACCCATTGCGCATTTCCCCTGCCTGTGATACCATAATGAGCAAATTTGCCATCATTTTTTTAACCAATACAAAAGACTTTTGCAGGAAGGAATCCCCTATGAAAAAGCACAAAAGCATTACCATCCTTCTGATGTGTATGTTACTCCTCGTGTCTGTCTGCGCAGGCATTTTATTTGGAAGCGTGAATATTGCATTCAAAGATATCTTAAATTGTCTGACCGGGGCAGACCGCAGTTCTACTTCTTATATTTTAATCACTACCGTGCGCATTCCGCGCTTGCTCGGCGGACTTTTTGCCGGGATCGGGCTGTCCTGTTCGGGTGTGATCTTACAGGGCGTAATGAACAATTCGCTGGCAAGCCCAAGCACGATCGGTGTCAATTCCGGCTCCGGTTTTGCGGTCATGCTCGCCATGATCTTTTTCCCGGCAAACTCATTTACACTTCCGGTCTTTGCGTTTTGCGGCGCCCTGATCACCACACTGCTGATCTTTTTTCTGGCTGCGCTCTCAGACAGTTCAAGGACTACGATCATTCTTGCCGGAATTACAGTCTCAAGTTTTTTAAGTGCAGGCATCAATACGATCAAACTTTTAAATACGGATATCACGGTGAATCTGACGTCTTTTCTGATCGGTTCCCTCTCCGGGCTTACCCTAAGCAGGCTGATCCTGCCGTGCCTCTGTATTGCTATTGCATTCTTTGTTTCCTTGTTTCTCGCACAGCCGTTAAATATGCTCGGGCTTGGGGATGACATCGCGCGCTCCCTCGGACTGCGCGTTTCACTCACCCGCTTTTTGCTTCTGTCCCTCGCAAGCATCCTTGCCGGATGTGTCGTCAGTTTCGCCGGTCTGCTCGGCTTTATCGGACTGATCATCCCGCATATCTGCAGGCGGCTTTTTGGCAATGATGCACGTTTTCTTTTGCCGTGCTCCGCACTTTTGGGCGGCAGTTTTGTACTGTTATGTGACCTGCTCGGACGAATACTCTTCTCTCCGTTTGAGCTGCCCGCCGGGATTATCATGTCGTTCGTCGGCGGACCGTTTTTCCTGTATCTGTTACTGAAAAAGAAAGGAGGGCGCAGAGTCCATGCTTGAATTTCGCAATGTTTCCGTTTCCTGTCAGCACACGCCGATCTTAAACGACATCTCATTAACTTTCCGTGACGGGGAGATCACCACGATCCTTGGCCCGAACGGCTGCGGCAAGACTACCCTGGTCCAGTGCTTAAACGGTGCTTCCACGGTGACCGCCGGACAGATATTCTTAAACGGACAGGATTTTCTTAAAATTTCCCCGAAAGAACGTGCCCGGGAAATTTCCCTGCTCCCACAGGTCCGCACGATCATTCCTGCTATTCCGGTTAAAATGCTTGTGGAACACGGGCGCTTTCCTTACCTTGGATTTTCCCGCCGGAAATCAAAGGAGGACACTGAAATTGTAAACCGTGCCATGGAATTTACCCACATCAGCCAGTATGCCGACCAGTATGTCGACACGCTCTCCGGCGGTATCAGACAGCGCGTGTTTTTTGCCATGGTGTTAGCGCAGGATTGTGATTACATCGTGTTGGACGAGCCGACCACCTATCTCGACCTGACCGGGCAGCGCGAATTTTACGCCATGATAAAGGAATTAAAAAAACAGGGAAAAACGATTATTCTGATCTTACATGATCTGAGTCAGGCGGTGCGCATCTCAGATACGCTGGTTGTCATGAACCGCGCCGGTTCCAGATCTCTTGATGAAGCAGCGCATGCCGGTACAGACTCTGATGTTAAAGCACCTGATTTTCCCGGCAGCATCGCCATGGTTGGCACGCCCCAGGAGTGTCTGCAGTCGCATGTAATCGAGGATGTGTTTCAGACAAGCTGGAAAAGGTTTACGGATGAAGATGGGGAGTATTACTTTTTTGAGTAATACTCTTTTTTTTATGAATCTTTCTTGACATATGGATTAAAATGATGTATTTTTATTTTTCATTTAATTGTGCACAATTTAATTGTTTTAAATCTTTTATTTTGAAAGGAAACTTTTACTATGAATTTTTATGATTATGAAGCAGAGGATGCAGGATTTGAGATTCTTGATTTCCCATGTAATCAGTTTGGGAACCAGGCACCGGGAACAACCGAGGAGATCGCATCTTTCTGCGACGCAAAATTTGGAATTACCTTTAAACTTTTTTCCAAAATTGAGGTAAATGGAGAAAATACGCATCCGCTGTACAAATATCTGAAAGAACAAAAAGGTTTCGGAGGATTTGATCCAAACCACCCTCTCACCCCGCTGCTCGAAAGCGGATTATACCGCACCCAGCCGGATTTCCGTAACGCCCCTGATATCAAGTGGAACTTTACGAAGTTTCTGATCGACCGGGATGGAAATGTGGTAGAACGGTTTGAGCCTACCACCTTTTAGCATTTCCATCCATGTATCATCTGAAATCAATTCTGCTTTATAGGATGTTTTGAGCACTTCACGCGGCGAACCCGCAATAAAACCCGTCATTGCATAATATTCTACCAGTATATCTTTCATAACTTTCCATGCCAGATCAAATGTGATGCTAAATTTTGCACTGGTTCCACTCAATACAAAAGAATCCGAAAGATCCCTCTGTTTTGCTTCTGCAAGTGCATCAAAATCCTTCACACCGGACACGGCAACATCAATGTCACTTCTCTCCAGTGCTGTTCCTTTCGCTCTGGAGCCAAATAAGATCACCTCCACCGCCGAAAAATGTCTGCAAAGTTCTGCAACCGCCTGTATTACTTCTTCTGCCCTCACAAATACTACCTGCCTTTTTCACATATTGAAATCATTTTAGCAGACGTTGCCGGCAATAGCAACGATTGCCTTTGACGTGTATTTATGTTTTAATATGAAACTTAATATAAATTTTTGATTATCTTTTCATATCTTCTTAAATGTCCGCAAAGCCTTATTTTATCAGCTTTACGGGCATTTCTCTTTTCGGCTGATACTTCCAAACAGCTACGTTTCATCACGTTTTCTCACGGTCAATCGTGGTAAATATCGTGGTAAAACTTTAAGCTATCATGCTTCTTAATTCTGCCTTGACGTTCTCTATGGACGCATGGGCGTACAGGTTCAGCGTGATACTGATGTTTGCGTGTCCCATGATATACTGTAAACTCTTAGGGTTCATGTTCCTGTTCGCAAGTCTGGTACAGAACGTATGACGCAGGATATGGGGCGTTATCTTTGGTAAGCTGTCCTCATGGCTCTTGTTATATTTCTTTCTCAGATTAGCGAAAGTAGAAGTATAATAGGCATTCGTCATAGGAAAGCCTTTCCCGTTCAGAAAGAGGAAACCACTGTACCCGTCTATCTCTGTCGGCTCTGCCTTTGCCTTGTTTGCCATGACACGCTCAAATGCCTGTTTCACTTCCTCACTCATGGGAACATCACGCACACCGCTTTTTGTCTTTGGTGTTTCGATATAATAGCCTGTTTCCTTGCTGGATAATAGCTGGTGGTCTACATGGATAACGCCGTTTTCAAAGTCTATATCCTGCCTTGTCAGTCCGCACAGTTCCGAGATACGAAGCCCTGTCTTTTAACAGTATTACGATTGCGTCATAATACTTTTTATATACCCTGTCCCTGCTGGCAAAGGACAAGAGCCTTTCTTCCTGTTCCTCAGTCAATGCCTGCCGCGGCGTCCTGTCGTCCTCTATGACTTCATTCAGCTTGAAATCAAAGGGGTTCTTCCTCACGAGGTCGTCCGCTATGGCAATGCGGAATGACGCATTTAACGAGCGTTTATAATTGCTTATGGTCTGATAAGCATAGCCCTTGTCTTTCATGCGTAACGCCCATTCCTTAGCGTCTGAAAGGCGTATGCTGTCAATGCTCCTAGCCCCCAGTATATCGCCCTCTAATGTCCGCATGAGCTTTTTCCTGCCCTGTCTTGTGCTTTCCTTTACGTTGGCTCTCTGGGCGTTCTGTTTGGCGTATAGCTGGCACAGCGTCATTTTCGCCCTTGCTGTCGATACCGTCCTCTATATCCCGTCTAATCTGCTGTTCCAGTTCCCTCAAGGACAGCTTATCACGCTTGCCCTTTGGTGTTGTGTCCGTCGGTGTCAGTTTCCATGAATAGACCGATTGCTTCTCCTGCGTCTGTATATTTGTATAAGTATCTCCCGTCTGCTCGCTGGCTCTCTCCTGTCTTTAAGAGGCGACCTTTGCTGTCCCGTCTTTTTTCCGACATTTCTTATCTGCTCCTTTCGTAAGAAAGAGCCTTGATATGACTTACTGAAATAATATCACATACAAGGCTCTTTTGCATTAGATTACGTCTGTTTTATCCATAAATTTCTCAAACTGTTTTTTCTTAATCAAGATACGGTTGCCGTTCATCACATACCAGTCCCCGTGTCGGTTTTCTTCCACCAGTCGGCGGAGCTTGTTCTGCCCGATTGTGAAGTATCTTGACGCTTCCTCAATGGTAAGGGTGTATTTTTCCCATACAGGAATATCAATCTTTTCGTTCATCATGCCACCCCCTACCTGTTCTTTGTGTCATACTGGACGTAAGGTATCAGTTCTGTCCTGTCTATCCGTTGTAAATGGGCGGTCAGCTTGCTGGAAAGGGAAGTGCTGTACCTTGCCCTGTCCACCATATCCCCGACACGTTCCAGCCCACCTAAAGCGTCATGGGATTCGAGGAAGTAAAAGCCTTTGACAGCGGATATGACACCACCCTCTGTAAGCCACTGTTGCGTTTCTTCAAGGGAATTATGCGGTGTGGGCACATGGAGTTTTAAGAGTTCCACAGCCCCTAAAAAGCGTTGCCAGAAACGGCACGTTTTCCACCTGCTCTTGTTGCTCTCATTCCTGTTTGCCACGACAAAACGCAGGTTGTCCGCCAGCAGTCCGAAAGCCAGTTCCCCAAGCTCCAGCGGTCTGTCCTGAAATGCCATAGCAAAGGCATGAGCCTTTTCATCACGCAGTTGCATTTCCGTCCGTTTCCAACTCCCGACTTCATCAAGCGTCCTGTTGTATTTGCCGCACACTTCCTTGTCCTTGTCATAAAAGCGGTAGGAAAGCCCCGATTTTCCAGCCCCGATATAGACGGTCTTTGCGGTGTCAAAATCATCAAACTTGCTCTCGTCAAAATGGTAGCCCTCACTGTTGGCGATAAATTCCTCTTTTTCACATTTCTTCTTTATCTGCTCTATGGTAAAGAACGGCGTTTCGTTCCTGTCGTCAATGGCAACGTCCAGCCTTGTGAAATGGTAGTTTCCAGCCCCATATCTCCTTTCACAGCGTCCGAACATATCCCCAAAGGTCAAGCCGTTGTTATCGAGGATACGGAAAATATCATCACACCCTCTGCCTGTCATCACGAGATAACAGCCCAGCCCTTGTGGGTTGTCCTCTGTCTTTTTTGCGTCGCCCGATACATAAATGTCCCCGATTTCCCAACGTGCCTGATACGTCTTGAATTTGACCGTTGCAGGATAGACATTAAAAATATCGGTCGGCAAGCATAAAATGTGCCGTATCACATCTTCTGCCGTTGCCGTATCAAAGACAATGCTGATGTAATCAATCTTGACGGATAAATTTTCGTGTGTTGCGATAGTGCATTACTCCTTTCGTACTCCCCGTTTTTTGCGGGGTAAAAATCGTGTTTTGTCCTTTATTTATCACAGTTTCTAGGTACTATGACATGTATGCGCAGGGCGGTGTTACATATACGCCCTGTACGGAACGCCTACGGCGTTCCTTTTCTTCCTGCACCAGCCCCGTTCTTAACGCTCACGAGCCTTTGGGAGGCTCGTGGCTAAACGGGGCAGGCACAGGAAGAAACACAGTTTTCGGTCGGATAGTCCATGCCTATTCATGCTATCAAAGCGAAAACAACTCTTTTCTATGCTTACTCAAGCGTGTGATTAACCTCATTGTGCTTAATCACTATATCTGCTATGATAATAACGCCTTTAGAATTACTTGTCAAGAACTTTTTCTTGACTTTTTCGTCTATAATAAGTATGATAGGCTTATAAAGGAACGAAAAAGCCGGGAAAGGAAAAGATATAAGAAGTTATGGAGCATGACACAAAGAAAATAAATTTTTTAGGGGAGAACATACAGACCATAAGAAAACACAGGAAAATGAAACAGCAGGAGCTTGCGGACGCCATCGGTATCAATATGCAGAGCCTTTCTAAGATTGAACGAGGGGTAAACTATCCGACCTTTGACACGCTGGAAAAGATAATGGACGTACTGGAAGTAACACCGAATGAATTGTTGTCGGGAGAATGGAAGTTTGTCCAACAGGCGGAAAAAGAGGTATGCAAGTTTTTACGGACGGAAGAACGCCTAAATGCAGAACTGAAACACGGACACTATGATAACTTCTTTGACAGTGAGGAAGAATGGCTAGAATATGAGCTGGAACAGTTGCGGAAATATATCACAGACTATATCAGCGGAAAGGACATACAAGCGTCCGACCTTTACCCTATCAAGGAATTTATCCAGCACTTGAAATTTCAGAAAGTATTAGACCGCTATGATGATTTATACAGCATGGATATGTTCGGGGAAAGCACAGAGGGACATAAGTACGGTACGCCTTATCAGGTTGTAAAGAAGATAAACCCAAACTCAAAAGAGGATATGGAGCTGTTACGGGAAGTATTAAAGGACAGCCATTTTGACAACGGGGACGAGTAGCCTTTTTCCTCTTGCGTGAAAAAGATACAGCAAACAAAAAGCCCAGATCAAGAGTGCAAGCACCACTTCTAAAGAAGTGGCAGGCTCTTGACAGGGCTTTTTCTTTTCTGTTTATGGCAGACAAGAGAAAAAAGGATAGCTATATTGTATAGTTTCTCTAATAATTTTAGAGCAATGAATTTATCACAGGTACTTCGTCTTTTCATTGTAAAAGTACAATCGTGGAAAGCACTAATATTGGCACTTTGATTTTGTGCATTATGCACAAAATATGATAGCAACAAAGAGGTCATATATAAAATAGAAACAAAAATAACTTGACATTTAATGAAATATATGTTATGTTGATGTTAGCAAAAACAGTACGTGACATAAAACTATCAAAAAGTAAAAAAGAGAAAGGAGGTTTATCGAATGAGAGCAAAGAAGTTGAGAACGAAAGTAGTTGGTCTTGTAGCAGCAGTTATGGTTGTCGGCGCTCCACTTACAGCGTGGGCTATTGATGTAGCGGGTGGAGATTTGTACTACAATGGAGGGCAAACAGACACCATTGTATATTCCGAAATTGGGCGTAAAGCAGGTATTAGTCGCAACTACATGGTAAAGGCAACTGTAAAGGTCGGCGGAGATACATATACCAGTGGATTCAAGTCAAACTACGCTTACAAAGATGCAAAGAGAGTTTGGTGGGCGAACGAAACATCTTATTATGATTATTATCCATATTAAGTAAAATAGTTCAAACACCTAGGGCGGGGCTATTTGTCCCGCCCTATTTTATACATTTCTTCAAAGAAAGGGGCGTATGTTATGAAAAATTTTTAAAGATTTTATTTTCCTTGAAGTCATACTCTTCGCATATATTTTTAATACTTCTATTTACAACATTTATGAAAAGAATAACATTGCTACTGAGAATTTAAAGGGTATGTTTTAGAAGAAACATCGCCAGAAATTCTCGACAAATTTTATACAATATTTACAGAAGAATATTCTCAAAATAAATTAGAACTCATTAACAATACGCTCACTTCCACAGATAAATCTGTTTATGATTTATATTGCTATCCATTAAATGAGTTTACACAAAAACAGCCTATATCTTCCTCTATTTTGTTTCAATATCATGAATTGCAAAGGAAGATTTTTTAGATAGTGTTGGTGTATTCTATACAGATTTACCAGCTAACGCAATTAAAGAGATAGCTTCTCAACTGTCCGTCGCAATAAATAACTTTGAAAATGACGCTATTCCGTATAGTATGGTATTAGAATTGAATCTTCTGAATTTTGTAATCTTATTTATTGTACTTCAAATCATATACTGTATTTATACGTCTTATAGTTTGAAAAAAATAGGTATTAAAAAAAGCATGGGCTTTTCTACTATACATATTTTAAAGGAGCAAATTACCAGTGTAATAAAATATTTTGCTGTAATATGTTTAGTATTACTGTTCTTGCTAAATTTATATTACGCATTAACAAACAGATATGATTTTTCTTATTTAGCAACAAGTGTACTGTTCTTTATTGGTGTTTTAGCTATAAATATACTTTGTGTTTTAATTACAAGTATTTTAATTAAGTTTGTTTCTTTAGAGGCAATGATAAAAAATAAGACTTTAAATAGCGGCACAAATATTGTAGTTCAGGCTATAAAATAATTTTTCGGTAATAATCGCTATCACTATTATTTCATTGCTGAATCAGGGGAACTCATTTAGACAAAGCCAACAAGCTGTTTTAGATTATAAGTATCTGGACGGATATTATACCGCTAATGGTTTTAATTCATCGGAGTATGATTATGCGTTAGCAAACACAGACATATTAGAAAAATATTCTGAACAAACATTAGAGATGTATAATCATAACCATTCACTACTATGTGATTTTAGGACAGACGGTGGTTTGCAGACATCACGCCCCTATTATGAACAACAGCTTGTTATTGCAAATAGAAATTATCTGAATGAATTTTCAAATATCCAGCTCAGTGGAAAACCATTGGGAGAAGATATATTTAGTGAACCAACAGTATTAGTTCCACATAAATATAAGAATGATGAAAATTCTATTAGCGAATATATTAAGCAAGAATATTTCCGATTGATGAATTACAATCAATTTTATGGAATACCGGGAGAAGAAAAAACTATTGATAAATTTAATGTTGTTTATATAGACGATGATTCTACGATAAAAGTCAATACAGAAAATGGTTTTTCGGATATGGCTAATCCTATTATCATTGTTGATACGGGCAATTTTGCAGGACTTTACTATTTGGATTCTTTAAATACAAGGTGTTTATTTTTTCAAATGGAGTCAAGAGAAGATTTTTCTTCTTTGTTATCAGAATATGATTTAGAGCAATTAGTTACAGCTGGAACATTACTTACACCTTATTTAATGCAACTTGAAAATGTGACATTCGTTCTTAAAACACTCACTATGTTTACGATTGTCTTTATAGTGTCTTTACTGTTTATTTTGTATATTTCAAATTATGTGGACATTTTTGTAAATCGAAAGAGATATGCGGCAAAAGAGATTTTAGGATTCTCTCATTTTAGGACACTGAAAAATCGGTATATTTTTTGGGGAATCGAAATAATTATATCAGGCGTATTAACTGCTATAAATTATTATTTTGCTTGCCTTTTTGCGATTATACTTATTGACTACATATTCTGCGAATTGCTTTATAGAATTTATATCTCAAACGCTTTATATGAGATTGAAAAGGGGGCATAAGTATGTCATTGATTACATTAAAGAACGTCAAAAAAGAATATGGGAAAAATCAGGTTCTATTTGAAAATTTATCTTTAGAAATAGAAAAAGGCGAATTTGTGGGGCTTGTAGGGAAAAGCGGGGCAGGTAAAACGACACTTTTAAATATAATAGGATTGATTACTGATATATCCGAGGGAACAATCACTATTGATAGTCATAAAAATTTGTCCATGAACGGTAAAAATGCTATGATTTTGAGAAGATATACAATAGGCTATCTATTTCAAAATTATGGACTAATAGAAGATGAAAGCGTGTTGTGGAATTTAAAATTAGCTCTTGAATATAAAAAAGTAAAAAAAGAAGAAAAACTGAAACTAATCAATAAGTATTTAAAGCAATTTGAGCTAAGTGACATGCTTAACAAAAAAGTATATCAGTTAAGCGGTGGAGAGCAACAGCGAATTGCAATTATTAAATTGATTTTGCAAGGAAGTCAGATTATATTAGCTGATGAACCAACTTCTGGACTTGATAAAGAGAACGAATTGATAGTGATGAAACTTTTGAAAGAATTAAATGAAAAGGGCATTACTATAATCATGGTCACTCACAACATGAATTTGTGCGATTGTTTTTCCAGAGTTATAAATGTAGAAAACTTTAGATAGTTTGTTAAAGGGAGATACGCGGTTTTATTATACGTGCAATCTCCCTTTATATTTCGTCATATCAAGACTCATATTCAATTATGGTAAATTCGTGGTAAAACACTTATTTTTTCAAGTGATGAACAGCCCTTAAATGCTGTATTTATGCGGATAATCGGATTTTCTATATCAAGTTTATGAAAACACTTAAAGATTTTTCGCCAGCAGAACGGAGCGTACAGGTCTTTATTGACAGTTATTTTCTGAATGAAACAGGTCTGATCAGTGTGCATCCAAATGAAAATACAGCTACCGTATTGTTAAAAACAAAAGATTTGTTACAGATCATAAAAGAACACGGAAACGCCGTTGATGTTGTTTCCATCTAATCAGATAATATACAAAAAGGAAGCACACTCTGCTTTAAATGTGATCCATTCACTGCAGTATGCTTCCTCTTTTTTTTAATTACAACTCCATCTCTGCCGTCTCCCCGATCACAATGACCGCCGGAGACTGCATCCCGGATTCTTTTACTTTTTCTGCAATATCAAAAAGTGTTCCACGCACACTTACCGTTTTTCCATCAAAATTTCCCTGCACCACTGCTGCCGGTGTTTCCGGAGATTTTCCATACTCCATCAGCCGTCCGGCCAGTTTTGAAAGCTGGTGCATTCCCATCAGAAATACAAGCGTGCCCTCCACTGCCACAAGTTCTTTTAGTCCTTCCGGCAGACTATCCGCAGTGCCTTTCGTATGTGCCGTCACCACATGAAAACTGCGGCTTTTTCCACGGTGTGTTACCGGGATTCCTGCTGCCGCCGGAACCGCAATGGCAGATGTGATTCCCGGCACTTCTGTCACCGGGATTTCTTTCGCCTTTAACGCTTCCATTTCCTCACTGCCTCTGCCGAAAACAAACGGATCTCCGCCTTTTAAGCGCACCACGCGTTTGCCTTTCTTCGCATGTTCGATCAGGATCGCATTGATTTCTTCCTGTTCCCTGCTATGTACACCGATCCGTTTCCCGACATAAATTTTTTCACAGCTCTCCGAAGCGTGATCTAACAGACGCGCATCGATCAGATCGTCATAGACAAGCACCTCGGCTCTCCGTATTGCATTTAAACCGCGCAGTGTGATCAGGTCATATGCACCGCAGCCCGCACCGACGAGCGTTACCATGCCTGTACTGACGATTTTCCCTAATCCAGTCTGTTCCGCACTCTGGCAATAATCTCTGATCCGCTGCCTCGTCTCTTCCTCATCCGGCACGCGGTTTTCATCCATGCAAAGCTGTGCTGTCTCTTTCAAAAATCTGGCTCTGATCCTGTCATCTGCAATCATTTTTTTTGCAGGTTCCCGGATTGATTCTAAATAATCAAGGATCTCTTCCATCTGATTTGGAAGTTCCCTCGCCATGCGGCTTCTTAATTCTGCCGCGATCTGCGGACTGGCTCCTGCGGTGGAGATTCCCGCGGTCAGTTTTCCTTCTTTCACAAGAGACGGAAATAGAAAACCGCAGTAATCTTTGTCATCCACCACATTGACTAAAATTCCTTTTTCCTGACACAGTGCGCTGATCCTGTGGTTTAATTCCCTATCATCGGTTGCCGCAATGACAAATGCACAGCCCTCGATATCCTCCGACACAAAGGGACGCTCCTCACACATAAATGCCGGATCCTGTTTTAATTTGTCCATAATATCCGGTGCTATTATGGTAATCTTTGCACCGAACGGCTTCACCTTTTCTGCCTTGTGTGCTGCAATCCTGCCGCCACCCACGATCAGGCCTTTTTTATTTTCTATATCAATAAAAAACGGAAAATATGCCATTTTCAAACCAAACCTTTCTCACTCCGCCTCCGGGTACAGAATATCTGCCAGCTGCTTATAAGCCTCTCCCCATTTTGCATTCGGTTTTAAGTTGAATAAGCGCTTATCAAGGATATAATAATGATCATTTTTCACAGCGGTCAGGGATGCCCATGCCGGGTTTGAGGTCAGAAGATCTTCGACATTTTTCATAGCGGCATCGCTGTCATTTCCCTGAATCGTCACAAAAATATACTGTGGATCAGCCGCAATAATCGCCTCCATGCTGAGGTCATCTAACAGGCTCTCGTCGCTGTCTGCGATATTCACACATCCAAGGTCTGCCAACATTTCCCCACAGACATTTCCGTCACTGCCCTTGGCCTTTACATTGCTTGATGCTGCGCGAAGGAATAAAACGGTCGGATTACTGCCGTCCGCTCTCTGCTTCATTTCTTCCACTTCTTTCTGCACATCCAGACCATTTTTCTGGTACAGGTCATCCCTGCCGGTGATCTGTGTACAGATGGAAAGCATATTTAAATAATCTTCAAAATTTGCAACGTCAAAATAGGCAACGGTAATTCCTGCCTGTGTCAGTGTTTCCTCCATTGCAACGTCTGCATCCGTATTTACACTCGCGATCACAAAATCAGGCTCCGCTGCAATGAGCTGCTCGACATCCGGCTCCAAAATGCTGCCAAGATTTACCACACTCTCATCAAGGTCTAAACCAAGGCTCTCCCAGGAATCATTTGCTGCTGCAACAACATTTCCGCCTGCTAACATCCATACATCCGTAAAACTTCCGATCAGCGTTGCCACACGATCAGCAGATTTCACTGTCACCTCACGTCCGAGATCATCGGTAAAAGTATAACCCTGTGTCTGTGTTTCGGTATTTGTTTCCAATGTCTCAGTCCCGGCTTCTGATGATCCAGCGTCTACTTCCAGTGTCTCAGACAGTTCCATATCTGCTTTACTGTCTGTTTTCTGCTCAGCCACAGCCGGCACATTCCCTGCTGTTTCATCTGCGGAAGTCTCCTTTGCTCCCCGCAGCCGGCAGAAAGAAGCAGCGCTGCAAGCACGCCTGTCAGTGCCAGTTTCTGATAAATTTTTTCATGTTTTCATCCTCCGTAAGTTGTTTCTACATTTTTGACATTATATTTTTGTTGCTTTTTTGTCAACTATACAGGTCTCGCAGAGGGATTAAAATTTCAAGGCATAAATTTGACTTTTCGTCATTAATTGCTATAGTGGGAAACGTTCCATACAAATGCTAGGGTGCTGTTTATACCATATGGTATTGACAACGTGCTGAGAGATGATTTCATCGACCCTTATTACTTGACCCGGATAATACCGGCGTAAGGAAGCGTTTTCTTTTACTTTATTCTGGTAAGAAACAATCCCCGTGTTTGTAGACAATAAAATGTACGCTCCGCGAACATTCTATTATCATGAATTAGGATTCTGGTGTCAAAGGTGGCTCACAACTTAGCGATTGTCAAATTGCACAAAGTTGGGACTCGTTTTGTGACTTTGGGAGAAAATTAGAAAATCTTAGTATGCCTGTTAATGCATAGTGTTTTGCTGCCATGGATGGCAGCAAAAGTCTTAACGTCCCATGGACGGGACGTTTAAGACGTACACGTCACTCCTGGAAAATCTAAATCAGGCATACTTAGTTTTTCTTATTTTCGGACAGCGGAACAAAATAGATCCGACTTTGTGCAACTTGACAGTCAAAAATTGAAAACCACCTTTTGATACCAGAATCAAATCAGGAAAACAAGGAGGATTTATGAATAACTTTTTTGCTACACCGGAAGGAGCCTGGGGAGACGGCTCCGTACATCTTACGATCACCGGAATCGTGATCGTTGTCGTTATCATCGCATTACTGCTCATCATCGCAGCGTTTGTGCGTCAGAAGAATGCAAGCCGCAAGGCAGCACTGACCACCAAACAGCTCGTCTACTCTGCAGTTGCCATCGCACTTGCCGTGGTATGTTCCATGATCAAATTGTTTGAGATGCCGATGGGTGGTTCCGTCACATTACTTTCCATGCTTTTTATTGTTTTAATCGCATACTGGTATGGCCCTTATGTCGGCATCATGACAGCCGTTGCATATGGTCTGGTACAGTTTGTAACGGAACCGATCTTCTACACGATCCCACAGATGCTGCTTGACTATCCGCTCGCATTCGGTGCACTCGGTCTTGCCGGATTTTTCAATAAGAAAAAATGGGGACTTCAGATCGGATATGTGGTCGGCGTTTTCGGACGTTTCATCTTTTCCACGATCTCTGGCATTGTATTTTTCGCATCCTATGCACCGGAAGGCATGAACCCGATCCTTTATTCTTTAGGATATCAGGCCTCCTATCTGGTACCGGAAGCAGTCATTACACTGATCATTATCAGCATACCGCCGGTTGCCAAAGCACTGGCACGCGTAAAACAGAATGCAGTAGAAGCATAAAATCAAAAAAACAGCCATACCGTTTTTATTTCAAAGCGGTACGACTGTTTTTTTAGTTCTTTTATGTATTAATCCAACAGCATCTGTACGCATCCATACATTCCGGCATCATTTCCAAGTCCTGCAGACACAAACTTTGTGTTGCGGCAGGCATGGAAGGATGTCTCCACAAAATGCTTCTGGATGCTCTCGATCAGGATACTTCCTGCTTTGGAAACGCCGCCACCGATGACAACAACTTCCGGGTCAACCACACATGCAATATTAGATAAGGTAGATCCTAAGATTCCGCAGACTTCATCCACTAAACCAAGTGCCACTGCATCTCCGCTCTTTGCCTCATCAAACACATCTTTTGCAGTCAGTTCCGGGAAGTTTCTAAGGCTTGTCTCATCGTTGGTCTTGGCAAGTTTTCTCTTTGCCACACGAACGATACCGGTTGCGGAAGTGTACTGCTCTAAGCATCCGTACTGTCCACAGTTACATGCCTCGATCTCATCATGATTTACGGTAATATGTCCGATCTCACCGCCTGCTCCGTTAAATCCTGCAACGACCTTTCCATCTACGATGATACCGCCGCCGACACCGGTTCCAAGTGTTACCATGATAACGTCTTTACAGCCTTTTGCTGCCCCCTGCCACATCTCTCCGAGAGCTGCAACGTTGGCATCATTTCCTGCTTTGACCTTAAGACCTGTCAGATTTCCGAGTTCTTCCTCTACATTCACGATTCCCCAGCCTAAGTTTACACAGCGGTTTACAACACCGTTGCTCTTAACCGGACCTGGAACACCGATTCCAACACCCTGTACATCATCTTTGCTGATGCCTTCCTGTGCCAGTTTATTATCAACTGCCTGTGCGATATCAGACAGGATTGCTGCTCCGTTATTTTCCGTGTTGGTCTTGATCTCCCATTTATCGATCAACTTGCCGTTTGTTTCAAAAAAACCGATCTTACAGGTAGTTCCCCCGACATCAATTCCAAATGCATACTTTTTCATTTTCGATCCTCCAGTATTCTTCGCAGCAACATACCTGCCACGCGTTTTTTTGCTCATATTAAGGTAATGATAACGTTTCCAAATTTGTATGTCAAGCCTTCATCAGTGCTTTCTGCATTCCAAATCTGTTCTGTTGTTTCTGTGTTCTGCTGCTCACTGTTGTCGTTCGCCTTGTTGTTATTGCTGCGGTTAGTCTTACTGCTGTTGGTCTTGTTGCTGTTGGTCCTGCTGCTGATCTTGTTGCTGTTGTTGTTCCTGCTGTTGTTGCTCCTGCTGCTGATCTTGTTGCTGTTGGTCCTGCTGCTGATCTTGTTGCTGTTGGTCCTGCTGCTGATCTTGTTGCTGTTGGTCCTGCTGCTGATCTTGTTGCTGTTGGTCCTGCTGCTGATCTTGTTGCTGTTGTTGTTCCTGCTGTTGTTGCTGTTGCTGCTCCTGCTGCTGATCTTGTTGCTGTTGGTCCTGCTGCTGATCTTGTTGCTGTTGCTGCTCCTGCTGCTGTTCCTGTGGTTGCTGCTGATCCTGTGGCTGCTGTTCCTGTGGTTGCTGCTGATCCTGTTGCTGCTGGTTCTGTGGTTGCTGCTGATCCTGTTGCTGCTGATTCTGATCCTGCTGCCCGGCATTTTCATCCGCATTCTGATCCGGATTCTCCTCCGTATCTTCCTGATGGAATGTATGAACCTCATCCGATACCTGCGCATACGGTAAAAATTCCATCGGAGAACGTCCTTCATGTGCCTTTAACATAAACTTCTGCCAGATCGTGCCCGGATAGGTAGATCCCATCAGTTTATCCATTTTTTTCGGCATATCATAACCAACCCAGACACTCGTCGTGTAATATCTCGTATATCCCACAAACCATCCGTCCTTCTGGTCGTTGGATGTACCTGTCTTTCCGGCTGCAGGCATACTGCCAAGACCAAGTCCGTGTGCTGTTCCGCTCGTGATAACACCTTTTAAAACATCTGTCATCATACGCGCCGCATTCTGCTTATACACAGCCTCTTCCGTCTGTGCAGGTGCATAGATTTCATTGCCATCCGCATCTAATATCTTAACAATACAGGTCGGTGCCCGGTAATTTCCATCGTTTTCGATCGCTGCATACCCGGACGCCATCTCAAGCGCAGACACACCGTTTGTAAAACCTCCAAGTGCCGTTGCCGGTCTGTAGTCATTGGCATCCAGTTTTGCAAAATTCATTTTTTCAAGATAAGAAAGACCGACTTCCGGAGTCAGCTCCTCATATAATTTCCATGCGATCGTATTGACAGACTTCTCCACAGCCGTCCGGACTGTGATCTGACCGGAATAGGAACCATTTGCATTCCTTGGTCCATCCTCGATCGGCTCGTCTGTCACCACAGAGTCCGGCGTATAATTGCGCTCAAAAGACGGTGTATATACGATCAGCGGCTTAATGGCACTGCCCGGCTGACGGTAACTCTGAAATGCACGGTTTAACGTATAACCGGAGAAATCCTGGCTTCTTCCACCCACGATCGCCCTGACATAGCCATTGTCATTGTCAATACAGACTGCTGCCGACTGCAGGGCATACACGCCCTCATCATTGACCTCCGTGTAACCGGCGAGTGCCTCGTTTACCGTATCCTGCAGTTCCTGCTGTAAGTTCAGGTCAAATGACGTATAGATCCGGTAACCCGCAGTATACAGCTTTTTCTGACACTCACTGTACAGCGTCTCATAAGCTTCGTCATATTTGTTTTTTTCATCTTCCGAGGAAAACTGATATTTAAACTGGAAATCCTCCGTTTCCATCAATGCCCTGGCTGCACAATAATAGGTATAGGTCTCCACATAATCATTTTTTGCCAGTGCTTCCGGCCGGTCTAACGCCATCACCTCACCCAGTGCATTTTCGTATGCTGTTTTGGAAATTTTCCCATCATCGAGCATATTTTTCAAAATACGGTTTCTTCTCTTGTATGTGTTCGTGATATTCGTAAGTGGATCATAGAGCGTCGGATTATTTGGTATCGCACACAAAAATGCCTGCTCCGACAGATCAAGATCCTGCACATCCCGGTTAAAATACCCACGGCTTGCCGACTGGATCCCATAGTATCCGTTTCCAAAATAAATATTATTAAGATAGAATTCAAGAATCTCATCTTTGGTGTACTTCTTTTCGAGTTCCCGCGCGATATACATTTCCTCAACCTTTCTCTGCCATGTCTTTTCCTGGCTCAAAAAAATATTTCGCGCAAGCTGCATTGTGATCGTACTGCCGCCCTGTGTTGCCTCTCCATTTTCAATCATTGCCTTTACCGCACGCAAAAGCGCCCGGTAGTCAATTCCGTTATGCCGGAAAAACTTTTTATCCTCTATACTGACGATAGCACACTCTACATTACTCGGCATATCTGTAATCGAAAGATAATAAGAATCTTTTCCGCCTTTTAATGTGGAGATTACACTTTCATCCAAAGCATAGACGATACTGGTCTGATTTGCCTTAAATGTTTCCTTGCTGGAATGGCGCACCAGCTCTATTGCCTGCGTCTTTAAGTCTTTTACTTCTTCCGCGTAACCGCCAAAATAATACCAGCATGCCCCTGCAATGACTGCAAGCAGCAGCACCAGCTGCATCTTTGCGAAAAACCAGAACATACGGTATTTCTTTTTTCTCTTTTTTCTGGCTGCCATGATTGCATCTCCTCTATTCCAAAACAATTTTATGATATGTAATCCCTGACTGTTCAAGTAATTCCATCTCACGCTTCTGGCAGGTAAAGATCAGTATCTGTCTTCCCTGCTCTTTTCTGATCTGACAATCAAGTGCACGAAGTGTCTGCATCAGACGTTTTTCATCATACATACCGAATGCCTCATCAAAAATAACCGGCATGGGTTCTTCTTTTGTCACAATCTCTCCGACCGCAAGACGGAATGCCAGATAGATCTGTTCTAACGTTCCATGACTCAGTGCCTCCGGCAGAATCTCTTTTCCATCTGCCAAAATCAAAAGCTTTCCGTCTTCCTTTACAATCGCATGATCATATTTCCCTGCAGTAAGCTGTGACATCCACTTTGAAACGGCACTCCCAAGTCCATCTAAACTGTCCTCATAATACTCTTTTGCAAGACGGTCGATCTCTGCCGCTGCAAGTTCTAATGCACGGATATCTTCTAACAGTTCTTTTTCCTGTCCTCCCGGCTGTTTTGCAGCCTCAAGATCCTGCATGATATTGTAACGTCTGGTCTCTTTTTCAGACAGCGACTCTTTTAAACTGAGAAGCATCCGTTCCGCCTGCCGCAGTCCTGCATCCGCATAAGTTTCCTGTGTCACTGCCTTCATCTCATTCTTTTGTGCTGATAAATAAGCTTCCTTTTTTGCCTTCTCTATCACATGGCTGATCCCCACATAAAGTCCGCATAGAATCATCCCTGCAAAAAAGACTGCCTGCAAAATAAAAAACAGGCGTGACGGATACGAAGTGACGTGGTGTACCGCTGTATTGACAAGCAGCGCAGAAGCACAAAGTCCGATCCCCGCCATGCGGTCAGGCTGTTCTTTTTCCCATTCTGATTTTCCGGCTTTCTCTGCCCCTGTTCTCTCCGGCGCAGCATCCTGCCTCTCCATACGGACTGTCTGATGTCTTTCCTGTTCGGATAATCTCTTTCGTTTTTCACCGATCTCTTCCACACGCACACGCTTTAACTGGTCGATCTCTCTCCCGGCATCCGCAATATTGGCATGTAATCCACGACTGTCACGTTCTAAGAGATCTTTTTCCACAATCAGCTGGCGAATATCCTCATTTTTCCGTTCATGAATCGTCTTTACTTCCTGCGTCAGTTCCCGCTTTCTTGCTGCGAGTGCTGCTTTTGCCCCCTGAACCTGGATATTTGCGCCACCGCCCTCCGCAGCATTTGAGAGATATTCAGCCAGGATATCTGCAAGCTCTTTTCCTGTCACTGCCCCGGTCTGCGGTATATCATAAGTGTTTCCAAACGTTTCTTTATCTATTCCACCGAGCAGCATGGCCAGATCGCCGTAAGCAACCGACAGTTCTTCCCCGTCCGCCTCGTTCTTTAAAATATCTTTTTTGTCTTTATAGTAAAAATTACGCTCTAAATAAAATGGTTTTCCATCCACCAAAAATCGCACGGCACCACTGTAATAGGAAGGTGCATGCCAAGGCTCATGCTTTTGGTACATGCTGTTTAGCGTGCCTCTTCCACGCCCCTTTTCCATTCCGAAAAACATTCCCAGCAAAAAGTCATGCAGCGTTGTTTTTCCCGCCTCATTCTCCCCATAAATCACGTTGATCCCCGGTTCAAATGAGATGTTCCTGTTCTGCAATTTTCCAAACTGACCAATGATTGCTTCTTTTATCTGCATATTTTATATCCTAATAACGCATTGACTCCATATTCCAATGCCTTTTTTGTGACCACATCCTGCGGCCGCCTTTCCATTTCCTCTATGTAATTCCCAAGAAGGGTATCTTTATAGTTTTCTTTTAATTTTTCGTAGTCATAATCCGGCGAAAGCTGTTCCGTCACATCGACAACCCTGTCAAATTCCTCTAACTTTGCCGTATCAAATTCGGTATCCGGCGAAACTTTCCCCCGCAGAAACAGACGGAAATACTGATACCCCGGTCTTTCTGCCAGCAGTGTTTTTGCCCATTCACATATTTCGAAATTTGTCGTTTTCCCTGTAACCGGATAAACTTCATGACAGTATTCGCATTTTTTGACCGGATGAAAATGAATATCGGTATGCTCTTTATCGATCGTTCCCAGCCAGTATCCATGTGATCCGACATCATTTTTATCCGTCGGTTCTAAACTTCCCGCCATCACTGCACGCCCCGGTATCTGCTGTCCGCCTTTGTGAATATGTCCGGCAGCAATATAATCAAACCCATTTTCCAGAATATGCTTCGGATGGTATGGAATATGCTGCGGATCTCCGCCATGTACCAAAAGAATGTTGATCTTCGACAAATCCTCCGGAATGATTGAATCGTAAACCGGTTCTCCAATCTCCCTGTGCCAGTAACTTAACCCGTAAATACTGACATTTTCCTCCTCAAAATCAAAATGTCCCGGCTCCTCCTGACGGAAAAAATAAACATTCTCCTCCCACTCCATCGTCAGATAATACGATTTTGTACGAAGATAATCGTGATTGCCCGCCATCAGGATAATTTTCGTCTGGGGTATTCTGCTGAAAAGATAATTGACTTCCCGAAGTTCTTTTTTTAACGGCTGCGCATGAAACAAATCCCCCGATATCAGCAAAAAATCCGGTTTTAACTCCACTGCCGCCCCGATCACTTCTGCAAAAGAATCCCAGATATCCTGCGCTCTTTTTTCACTCCAGGGTTTTCCCTCATCCGGTTTTATTCCAAGATGTACATCCGAAACATGTATGAATTTCATAAGCTGCTCCATTTCTGTCTCATTTACAGTGTCTATTGTATATGATTTTTTTTGTTTTTCCAATAGTATATTAAAAGCGGGAAAATCTTTGCTTTTTTGATTTTCCCGCCTCTTCTCATCTCTGAGTTTATTTTACTGTTCCATCTGCCGTCCCAAAAATGATGCTGCCGCCGCAGCAAGTTTTCCTTCGGTATCATTCATTTTCTTTTTCTCATCCTTATTGCAGATGATCACTGCACCGATCGCATCTCCCTCACAGATGATCGTGCTGAATGCCTGTTCTGTATATTCCCCGGCATCATCTAACGTCACTTTCATAAATTCCGCATCTCCCGCGGATGCCTGATAGTTCTTTCTTTCACTGATTGCTTCCTCTAACTGTCTGCTGACCGGTTTTTCCTCAAATTCTTTTTTCCCGCTTCCGGATGCTGCGATCACATGGTCACAGTCTGTCACAAGAACAAGATATCCCGTAGTTTGTGCCAGGCTTTCCGCATACTCCCCCGCAAACTGTCCGAGTTCACCGATCGGTGAATATTTTTTCAGGATGATCTCCCCCTCGCGGTCTGTAAATATCTCAAGCGGGTCACCCTCGCGGATCCTTAAAGTTCTTCTGATCTCTTTTGGTACCACGATGCGTCCTAAGTCATCTATCCGGCGAACAATTCCTGTTGCTTTCACGTTGTTATCCTCCAATGCTATATTTTGATAAAGCAGCTCTTTCTTATATATCAGCTTTGGAGTTAGTATGTGGAAAATATTGAGATTTATTCTTGTATCCTCTCATTTGCTTATGATTCCGGCAGCAGACAATATGCTATATCATAAATTTCCCGTGAAAAGTCCTGATGATTAATCAGTTATCACCTGATAGAATTTATACTTTTTTATCATTTTCTGCGCATCCAGTCTGCATACCAGAACACGATCTCTGCAATATGATGCAGATCGCCTTCTTTGCTGGTGGCTCTCCAGTTTTCTTTATAAGCCATAAACCAGCATTCTAACTTTTCTGCCAGTTCCAGACCTTTCTGCATATCAAAACTTCCCGTTTTTTCCATGCTTTCTGTCAGGAGTCCTACGGCATTCCAGATACCGATCCCCTGCAATGTCACGGATAAAAGCTGCATCTGTTTTTTCGTTTCCGGCATCGCCTGCGTGCTCTCCAAAAGTTTTTTGTATATATCACGCAGGGCATCTGCTGCAGCATCTACACCCGCCTGATCCACACCGCGGAACAAATCTTCGCCCTCTTCGAGTTCATGTTTTAAGCACCGGTTCTCATAATACATGACAGCTTCTCTCCACTGAAATACCGACTGTCCGCAGATTTCTGCCAGATGGGAAACATAATTTCCGGTAGTATCCCCATACTCGATCCGTGAGATCATACGGTTTAACTCTGCAAATGGTATCTTCTCCCCATTCCAGGAAAATACAGCACCGTAGATCATCCCCGGAACAGAAAATGCCGGATCATTAACGTGTCCAAAATCTCCCCAGTCTGTGTTCAACACACCGATGCCATGATATTTTGCCGCATAACCGCACATTCTTGTAATATTTTTATAAGAATTTTCTATTAAGTTTGCCCACTGGTTCCAGCCGCATACACCCGGACACAGATACTGCACTGCACCCGTCTGTGCAATCGCCCTCGTCTCATCTTCCCGCTGTTCCGGTGCATATCCCCAGTTCAGGCAGATCATGCTCTCAGGCAGTTCCTTCATCAGTTCCGGCGAATTCCAGATAATATCACCCCAGAACATCGGGATTTTTCCATTTTCCACCAGAAATTGTGCAAGCTCTTTGACATAGTCAATATAAAGCCGATGGACGCCACGCTCTTCGGCAAGTTTTTTCGATTTATATTTGCCAAGGCAGAATGTCTCATCCGCACAGATATTAAATTTGTTGGAAGAAAACAACTGCATATATTCTGCGATCATCTTTTTGATCAGAGGAAGGGAACGCTCATCGGAGACATTGATCGTATGATACCGCATCCGGTTCCAGAAGGAAAACGGCTCCTTCCAGGAATCCTCCATCTCGCAGAGATCCCCATATGTTTTTGTGGAGAGCAGTGTGCACAGATGTCCAAAACTTGCCAGCGACGGAACCAGTTCAATATGACGTTCCCGGCAATAACTGTCAAGTTCTAAGATTTCCTCTGCCGTAAGCGGAGTCTGATCCCTCCACATTTCCGAAAAGTCACGGAACAGATAGGTATGTTCCACATAAAGCTGAAGCTGGTTTAATTTATAGCGGCACATCCTGTCTGCAATTTTTTTGAGTTCTTCCAGTTTTAACACACGTCCCCTTGTCTGGTCAAAATAATAACCACGGTTTGGCATATCCGGGGCATCCTGAATCTGTACACAGGGCAGTATCCCGCCACACTGCTGTACGATCTGGCAGAAGGTCTCCACACCATAAAGCACGCCAGCCCCGTCGCCGCCTGAAATCTGTCCGCCTTTTTCGTCGATCGTGATCTCATATGTCTGCTCTGGTAATGTTTTTGCGATCCCAAGAGAGAGATCCCCCTCCCTTACTTCCCCTACGGAAAACGGCAGGATAAGCCCCGTTTCCTGCCTGATCGCCTCCTGCAGTCTTTTTGCTGCATGCATCTCTGTCTCTGCCACCTCTTTTGTCATCACAATATGTGTGCTGTGGCAAAGCAGCATCTGTCCGTCCTGTTCTTTGATTGTTTTTGGCTTTGGTAATAAATACATAATTTTCTCCTCCTGCTGTCAGAATTTCTTCCTATTCTTCAAAAATTATTTTTCCACTATCCATTAAAAGTATTTTACTCTTATAAATCTTTGCACCACTCTCATTAAAATACCGGAATTTATCCGCATCCATAACGATTTCAAATGCCTTCTGACCTCCTTTTTCCACTTTTATTCTGGAAAATGCAACCAGTTCCCGCTCTCTTGGCACAAGTTCACCGGACAACACTTTCCGGTAGCATTGCAGCACTGCCGTATCATCTATATTTCCTTTATTCTTTACAATTCCTGAAATAATCCACACATCCTGCTGCTTTTTAAGACAGATATCCACATACTCCATGTGGGAATATCCCATTCCTTCCCCAAATGTATACAAAACTCCATGTTCCATATCACAATAGTGCATTGCCGGATAGGACACCGTATGGTTATAGTACACCGGAAGCTGTCCGCAGTTTCGCGGAAGGGACACCGGCAGTCTGCCGGACGGTGCATATTTTCCAGACAACAGCTCCGCGATTGCTTTTCCTCCCATCGGTCCCGGATAAAAAGCATATAACAGTGCATCTGAATCCTGCGCAATTTCAGGGATTGCATAAGGCCGCCCGGCAATGACTACGGAGATCACCGGTTTTTTCAGCGCACAGACAGCCGTAAACAGTTCGTTCTGGTTCCCGGGGAGCTGTAATCTGGCGGTATCCATGCCCTCCCCACAGTCCATCTCAAGTACTCCCTGTACTTTTGCCGCACCGTTTTCATCGAACAGCGCCCCTTTAAAACGACTCGATGATCCGCCTAATGCCAGCACGATAATATCCGCATTTTCCGCAAGAGAAACAGCCGTCCCGACCTCATGTCCATTATAACAGCGAACCCGGTCTGCACCAAATTCTTTTTCCATGCCGCTCTTTAACGTCTCATATCCTGCCCTGTCCATTGGAGGTGAATAATCACCGATCTGCCGGTAAATATCATCCGCATTTGGACCGATCAGGGCTATTTTTTCTGCTCTCCCAATCGGCAGTACATTTTCATTCTTCAACAACACTACCGACTCGCGCGCCAGTTTTTCCGACTCCTGATATGCCTCTGTCGGAAATGAAACAGCACCATTTTCGCTGTAAGAGGCGGTACGGTTCCCGTTTTCATCAATATAAGGTTTATCCATCAGTCCCTGCTCAAATTTCAAAGTGAGCACTCGAAGGACCGCCTGATCGAGTTCCTTTTCCGTGATAAATCCCTGTTTTAACGCCTCCTCTAACTTTGTATAACCTTCATCCCACAGACTGATATCCACACCTGCTTTCAGTGCAAGTGCTGCCGACCTGATATTATCCCCCGTCATAATGTCTAACTGGTCGATGGCGATGCCATCCGCCATCACGACCCCGTCAAACCCCAATTGTTCCCGCAGAATATCCTGCAGCAGATGTCTGTTGGCATGGCAGAATTTTCCATCGATCTCGTTGTATGCAGCCATAATGCCTTTTACGCCCGCCTCACAACATGCCTTCGCCGCCTGTAAATGGATCTCCCACAGTTCCCTCTCTCCGATCCGCGCTGCGCTGGCATTGACCCCTCCGGTCGTCTCCCCCTGTGCACAAAAGTGTTTTGCAACCACTGCAACGCCCTCTTTCTGGATTCCTGTTACGATCGCCCGCGCGAGCTCTGCCGATAAATATGGATCCTCCCCATAACACTCCTCACTGCGCCCCCATCTTGGGTCTCTTAAAATATCCAGTGTCGAAACCAGTGCAAAATCCACGCCCATCTGCTTTAACTGCCTGCCGCACACCTGCCCTGCCCGCTCATACAATGCCGGGTCAAACGATGCACCTACTGCCAGATTGACCGGGAGCAGATATCCGTCTAACGCCTGATGTCCATGTGGACATTCACTGCTCAGTAAAAATGGAATTCCAAGGCGGCTGTGTTCGATCACATATTTCTGTAACTGATTATATGCCTGCATGGAAAGTCCCCCGGCAAGCCCTGTCTCATAATTTTTTTCCGACCATGGATCTGCACGGTAAAGACCATAGATCGTGCCGATCCCGCCCCACTTTTTTACTTCATCCTTTAATTCCTGCGTAAAAATAATTTTTCCATCTTCTACATGGTAGATCCGAAAACCATATAAATGCTGGTTTAACTGTCCCACTTTTTCTGTTGCGGTCATCTGCGCAAGCAGCGCCTCTGCCCGCTTTCTGCTATCTCTCTCCATATCTGTCCTGTCATTTCTCCTTTATTTTTCGGCTGTATAATGCACTTGCAATAATTCCGAATGCAGACAAAATAAACACCATCTGTATGTTATCTACCGGAATGTTTAAAATCCTGATATCCTTTGCTAATGCCACGAATGTCGAGCCGAGCATGGATGAAAAAAATCCTACAAACCCAACCATTGTTGAGCAGAAGCTGACATAGCTGACACGGTGTTCTAACGGTGCAAAGGCAAACTGCATCCGAAAAGTCGCAATATTGATGCCGCCCCAGGCAACCCCGCTCACAGCCTGTACGACCGGAAGCCAGTAGATACAGTTTTCTTTCGTCAGCAGTCCCCAGCCGATATATGCAACTCCCAGCATAAAAATGGACCCCAGCGTGACAAGCCTCCACGAATAACTGTCTGCTGCCTTCCCCCACAGATTTGCAGCCGCGATCCGCGCCACCGATGCAACCATATTCATGACGGTGATATAAAAATAGGACAGCCCCAGATTCTCTAACATATAAATAGAAAAAAACGGACTGGCAAAATTAGACGCCACACTCCACAGCAGGAAGAAAATCAATATATTGCGGTAATTCTGGTCTGTGAGCGGCATCTGTATTGCTTTCCTTATGTTCAGTGGCTCCACATGTTTCACATTTTCCGGTTCCCGGATCAGCGTGAGACAGGTAATGTCGACCACGCAGATACCGATACATAAAATGCCGATGATCCGGAATCCCAGAATCTCCTGATCCGCGAAACGGTAGGCATCTAAAATTTTACTTAAGATCAGGGAACCGCCTGTGGACGCAACTAAAGTCATTGAATCCTTCAGTCCGAGATATCTTCCCAACCGTTCTTTTTTCACCAGGCTGATCAGCCAGTTATTTGCCCCGGTGTTGATAAATGCCCCACAGAAATGTGCACAGGAATACAGCACCGCGATCACTGCCACCGAGATTCTCGCTCCTAACATCAATGTCGGAACAAACAGCATCATGAGCAGGCATAAGCGCTGGATGAGTGCAAACTCTACCGTGATCCGTTTGCTGCCTGCGCGGTTCTCATAGACGACAGAGGAAAAAATCTGGATGGTATTCATCAGCGTCGGCAGTGCAGCTATGATCCCGGTCAGTGCCGTCCCCGCACCCACAAGATAGGCAAGTCCCGATAAAAATGCGCCGGAAGTAACCGTAAAAATCTGTGTGGAAGCGCATCCATCGAGGATAAAAAGTGCCCTGCTGGTCCGATACTGTTTTTCCGTAATATGATCGGAACACTCAAAAATATGGCTTAATTTATTGGTCATAACGTAAATCTCCCTATAAAAAGAGAGGCATCCCACCGAACTCTCTTCGGAATCTGAATGCCTCTATATGATTTTAAACGAGTTTTACAGTAACAACTTCATACGGTTTCAGTTGTACACAAACCACTCCGTCTTTCAACTCTAATTCTGCTTCTTCCTCCTCGAGCAGATTGCAGACAAACGCTTTGTTGTAGTTCCCCTCAACTACAAGATTTGTCTTTGTGAGTGCATTTTCGCTCTCATACATACGGATAATGATGCCATGACCGGACTCTGCACACTTGATCGTCTCTAATACAACGTTGGACCTGTCCACAGATGCTTTTGACAACAGGCTTCCCGGCTTTCCTCCTGCCACTGCAATAGCCGGCTGGTTCAGGTCATATGCCTGCTCCACGGTCTTTGCTTCCTGCCATTTTTCCGCATGCGGATAGATTGCATAGGTAAAATAGTGCTCTTCCTGATCTGCCACCGGATTCGGTTCGATGCCGGATTTAATCAGTGTCAGTGCCATATCAGAATCCTTCACGGAATGTCCATATTTGCAGTCATTTAACATGCTGACTCCGTAGTGACCTTCCGAGAGATCGATCCATTTCTGTCCGCAGCTCTCAAAACGTGCTTTATCCCAGCTCGTATTGGTATGCACTTTGCGTGTCAGATTACCAAACTGTACATCAAATGTTGCTTCATCGGTATGTACATTGACCGGGAAATGTACCTTTAACAATGTCTGATGCTCTTTCCAGTCCACATAAGTCTCAAATTCGATCCTTCTGCTGTCTGCATAGAAATGGATCTTCTGGCGGATCACAGAATTGCTCTCCCTGCGCTCGATCTCTAATGTTGTGCGCACCGGACCACACTCTGTCCATTCCATAGAAATCACATCATTGACATCCCAGTACTTTTCGGTATAGTAAATATCCACATCCCAGTTATCAAAGCACATCGGCTTATCCTCGTACATACGGAACTGATTGCCTTTTTTGCCATCCTGCAGTACTTCCCTGTCGTTTTCCTTGTCGTAGATGCGGTCAAAACGTCCCTCCGCATCCAGATGAACCGTATAAAACGGTGTCTCAAGCGTATGGTCACCCACAATGACAAATGGCGTTTTCTGCTCTGTTTCCCCGGATACAGCAGCAAATGTCTTATATCCTTTTGATGGCAGATGTTCTACATAAACCACTGCACCTTCTGCGGTCTTCTGTACCGGATAGAGCACGCCCTCTGCATCCTTTAACGCTTCCGCATGGATCTCCCCAAGTTCTACAATATCACTGCGGTCGTGTCCGGTCGTATTGAAAATAGTGATGCCTTCGCCATCTCCAACGAGCGCATGGAGACGTTCCTCTTCCAGTGCTTTGATCTCTTTCTGAAGTGCAGCATATTCTTCCTTTGTCACCTCATATACTTCATGGATCGCAGATCCAGGCAGAATATCATGGAACTGGTTGATCAGGACTTTTTTCCACATGCGGTCGAGTTCTTCTGCCGGATACGCAACCTGTGCCTGTGCTAAAACGGACAATAGTTCCAGATCCATCAGACCAAGTTCCGCCTTACGGTTGCTGCGTTTATTTCTCGCCATTGAGGTATAGGTTCCGCGGTGGTACTCAAAGTAAAATTCCCCTTCCCATACCGGCAGGCGTCTGTCGCCTTTCACGCGCTCCTCAAGTTCTTCAAAATAGGTGCGTGAAAATTCCTGGCGTACTTTCGGAATGCCTTTGATTCCCTTTTCCATACGGATCGAGGTCTCAAGCATTTCCCTGGTCGGGCCGCCGCCGCCATCGCCGTAACCGTAGGAGACTAAGATATCGTTATTGATATCCTTATTCTGGTAACGCATCCATCCTCCCATGATCGCATCCGGGTGCAGCATGCCATTATAGGTCGTAAAGTAATCTTTGATCGGCTGGCTCACGCCAAGGGTCGTGATCAGGTGTGTCAGCACCTCTGTCCCGTCGATTCCACGCCACATCATCGTATCGTAAGGCACTTTATTGAACTGGTTCCATGCAAGCTTGGTCGTCATAAAATAATCAATTCCGCACTTTTTCATAATCTGCGGCAATGCCCCGGAGTAACCGAACACATCCGGCAGCCAGAGGATACGGTTGTCCACGCCAAATTCCTCTTTGAAAAAGCGTTTGCCATGCATAAACTGACGAACGAGGGATTCTCCCGATGTCAGGTTGCAGTCTGCCTCGACCCACATACCGCCTTCCGGCTCCCAGCGTTTCTCTTTGATGCGCTGTTTTGCTTTCTCGTACAATTCCGGATAACGCTCCTTTAAAAATGCATATAACTGTGGCTGGCTGGACATGAACTTATAATTCGGGTACTCGTCCATCAGCTTTAACACAGTTGCAAAGCTGCGTCCGACTTTTTCTCTTGTCTGTGCCACAGTCCACCACCACGCAACATCGATATGTGTATGCCCGATACAGGTTGCGATCACATCCTCATACCCTGCCATATCTTCATACAATGCTTTCTGGATATAAGCAGATGCTTCCCGCACACTCCGGTAAAAGTCTTCGGAATACGGGGTTCTTAGATCCAGCAGATTGATCGTCTCATTGAGCACATACTCAATATCCTTGCGGTTCTTGTCATCTGCCTCCATGCGGGAAAACGCTGCAAGCGGAACCCACAGGTCATAATAGAGTTTTTCGATCTCTGCATCGATCTCCTCGATCTGTGTGCGGAGCGCAAATTCCTCATGCATGATCCCGGTATACGCCTGCAGGTCGATGGTCAGTGTCTCTCCTGCCTTTCCGCTTCTTGTGATCAGGCACTCCCTGTGGTTCATATCGATACCCTGATAAACCTCCCCGTTCACAAACACGATAAACTGCGGATTTCTTCCGTCATCCCACTCGTCGATCTGTGAGGAAACGCGGATCCATACACTTTTTCCATCCAGCTCCTCTGGAATGGTATAGGTCGTGCGGAACCAGTAGTGGCGGTCCTTGCCATACCAGTGCATGGTCTTGCAGTCAAAGTTTTCCCAGGCTGCCTCGTCTTTTAATGCATCCTCCGGGTGAATAAAGTTTCCTTCCTTGTACTCCCACTGTGTCAGTGGAAATACCTGTTTTACTTTTAATTTCTTAAGTTCGTTGCAAATTACACCGACTCTTTTGTCTAAGAAATCCATATTTTCCTCCTTGTCTTGTTTTCTTTCTATATTAAGATCGTTTCCAATCTTTATATAAGTTCCATGATGCAGCCCATTAAATTATCTGGCAGCTGCATTAGCATCATGATTCATACTTTAATTTCCCTGTAATATGTACTTTTTCGTTGTTGCTTCTGTAGGATAACAAAACCGTTCTGCTTTTCTCATCCCATACAGACTGCAGTTCCATGTTTTTCCCGCTTTCTGTATGTGCACATAAATCTTCCGGTTTCCCTGGCAGGCGGATCCTCATATTCACCTGAATGTGATCAATTGCCTTCGCCTCAATACTAAGCTGTCCGTTTTCACATGCCATATTTTCAATACGCGCTGCCGTTGCGATAATCCTTACATCTTCTTTTATCTTTTCAAGATCAAACAGCAGCTTTTCCTGCCCGGGTTCTACCAAAACCCGCTCCACGACCGGATATTTATCTTCATACAGATCCACAAACAGACCCTCTTTTGTATAAACCGATCCCGTATCCGATTCCTGCATGGACGCTATCACAATATACGGATCCCTTCTTACCGACAGATAATTGCACATATTCCAGTGATATCCGCCCATCTTAAGTCCTTCCCGGATCCAGTTGCGGTATTTATCTGCGATCGCTTCATTCACGCTTAACAGCGCAGGAACTTCATTCCATACGAGAACATTTCCCTCTCCGATCCGGTAACATCCATTGGCTGGTTCCTTATCCATTCCAAACTCTGCAAAGATGTTGTGCAGGCGTGTCGCAGGAAAATTTCTGCCACCATTCCTGTAAATAATTATATGGATCAAAGTCTTTTCCAATATAAAAGTGTGCCTCCCTGTTTTACCCATTCCACCAGTTTGTGATGAAATTCTTCACTTTCCGGTTTCATAAATTCATAACTTAAGATCAGATACCGATATTTTCTCAGATATTCCTCATAGCGGACCATGTGATCAAAATAGACCGGCTGTATCGGTAAACCATATTTTAATAATGGCAGTGTCAGACCAAACCAGTCCGGGAATGCGCAGCATTCTTTATACGCATATTCCATTTTTCCATGGATAAAGAAGCTGACGTTCTTCTTCCTTTTGAAAATAAGACGGTTCATCAATCTTCCATCCCCGACAGATTGATCTTCTGCCCATGATGTTCCACTTGATCCGGGTATGTCCGCTGGTACATACAGCTATCTGCTAAAAATACACCAACCGCATCTTTTCTGTTTCGCTCTCCTCTTTGGTCATATCTCCCAGTGTCTGTATCATACCTGCCAGAAATGTCGCGTAGGTATCCGGGATATTTTTTGCACCTTCCATATCCTCCGTCGGGATCATTCCCTCCGCAAGACCGACTTTTCTGGGATATCTTCCTTTAAACACCCTGTTTGGCCACGGACACACCTCGTAGTGATCCACATCCGGCCAGAATAAAGCTGCTGTCAGGGTCTTTTTGTATTTATCTGCATACTCTTCCCAGCCATGTTCCGGGTTATCTTCCACCGGATCCTGTAAAAACCATACTTCCTTATCTGTCCCTTTAACCAGTTCCTGCATGATGCCATACTCTAAATACGCCGTCTCAAATGTTCTGCTCTTATAATGGCCCTCATATACGTTTCCTGTGCCGCTCGTCCCCGTCCATACCTGTGCGATAAAACCATCCACCTCATCAACATCCAAAAGACGGCTTTCCGGACTCATGATCTTCCATTGTGCATAATTTACCAGACTGTGCGTCGCCACATAAAAATGGATCTCTTTCCCCGTTTTTCTTCCATACTCTTTGATATTTCTGCTGAGATGTCTGACAAGCCTTCCATATAAATATGCTTTTAATCTGGAACTGCGGTACTTCGCATTGATATTTGTATGGGGCGGCTCCCAATCCACGCCATAATATGCCAGATATTCTTTTTTAAATGCCTCCGAATATCCTCCCGCTTCCCAGAATTCGGGTTCTTCCATATAAATTTCTGTGATCCCTTTATCTATGAGAGCGCATAAGTGTTCCGTCAGATATTGGATAAAGGACCGTGTCGGCACCATATATGGCGTATCGACCCCGTGCAGGATCGGGTTTCCGTTCCGGTCTGTCTGACATTCATCCCAGTGTTCCTTTCCGTCCCACCTGCCGCACAGATATTCTTTATAATTTCCCCAGGCGCACCCAAGCATTAAATGTACCTTATAACCCCGCTCTCTATATTGCTGCATCCGGGATTCTAAAGATTCATTCAGACCATAGACCATTACAAAATCCGTCTGAAGGTCAATCTCTGATGACCACGGTTCTATCTCCTGAAACCCCGTTTTGATTTCTTCTTTTTCTCTTATAAAAGCCATACTTTCACCTGCTCTTTATTCACGCTCGATCCATACCGCGGAATGTGGCAATAACACGGTATCATTCACTGGATTTGTAAATTTCCGGTTTCCTTTTAAATTTCCAATCTCATACGGTGTTGACCGATGATTTACCAAAACCATTCCCGTCTCAAACACACCTGCTTCAATGCCTCTTTCACAGATTCCTGAAACAGGTTTTCCACATACCCCTAACAGATCTTCCAACAATGTACTTCTTGCCTGAATGATCGGATACATTTCTTTATTTCTCTGTTCATATGGTACATGTGGTATATTCTTTGCCACATAAGAAGCACCTAACTGTACTCCGCAGGAAATAACCTTTCCTTTTTCAATTTCCTGCATAACAATACATTTGCCCGCATCGTCTGCATATGCACTAATACATCTGCCTGTCTCATATCTCTGAAATTCACAGCCCTGTGGAATGACAGGCTTTTGATATATGTACGGTGTTTTTTCACATGGGATGCCCTGGATGCCAAAACAGTTTTTACTTAAACCACAGTCTGGTCCATGTAGCACAACTCCCCCATTTGTCACCCATTCCCGGATCATTTTTTCCATGTCTGTGTGTTCTTCTGCAAAATAACAGTCATTGGATGGAACAATCAGCATTTTATAGTCGTTTAATTTATTCTCTAAAATGTCATGATAGCTGATGACATCGGTCTGATACCCAAGATCACAGCATATTTCATACCACCCCAGCATATCCAGCCGGCGGATCTCATTATTTTCCACATCAAACGGTTCATAATCTGACATCTCGGATGGAAAAAGGATTGCGATCTCTTTAAATTTACTTTTTCCCCTTTTTGGAATCACTTCTGCACACCAGGTATTTCCCCTTCTCAGTGAATCTAAAAAGTCATCTTCCATGCGATTTAGCACACCGCCATCATCAAGTCCGTTCATCCCATAGGAAGTGTAGCCATCTACCCCGCACGCGGTCATGGTACCCACAATTTCTTCCGGTGTTAAAAATGCATACAGATCCCGGTAAATATAACGTCCCCAATAGATACCGCCGATACATTCTTTTCCTTCATTCATCACGCGCATCATACTGTGCTGGCAGGAAGTGACATAGGCATCCGGACTCGCATCCGGTCTTGCCGGAACTGTTATGAAATGGCAGGAATCCACATATGGACTGATCGCATACATATCGATCCCCCGCATTGCAGTATCCCACAATTCACTGTAATCCGGATTGTCACTGTCACATTGTTTCTGGCTGTACACATTTAAAAAATATCCCCACTGCGACAGATCCGGACAAAGGAATAATTCCGGGTGGTCTTTTTTGAGGCGTGTCTGCATATCTTTAAAGTACAGCCGCAGTTCTTCTATTTTCCAGGACATGTTATCTTTCCATATCCAGAACTTCTTTGTTCTTTTTCTGATATCCTCTCCGGTATAACAGCTTCCCTCTCCATAAATCACAGAATACCAGTAATCCTCTGGTTTTAACTGCTTAAAATCATCGATATCCAGATCGTACCTCTCATTGAATAACGATATATTGTTTTTATATTTCTCTTTTAAAAATTTCTGATAGCGTTCTATTCCATCCTGGTCAAAACTTGGCGCTGCAATCGGATCCCACATCGTACATGTTGGAAGGACCTGTTTTTGTCCCAACCGGCAGGTGGTACAGCCCTCCCCGTACATTTGAAGGATCTGGTCTACATGCTCTGCCATCGTTTCTCTCGCAGTATCTGACCAGTACTTGTACCATTTTCCACCTTTTTGATCTATTGTCACGACCTCTTCCCCAAATACAGGTGGACTGAAACGGATATGCGGGTACAAATTATCGCCATTTAAATATAACACCAGGAAATTATACGTTAATCCATGTTTCAATGCAGACTGCCCCATATATTCCTGCATTTTTACATATTGGCTCCGTTCTCCGGTTTTATAGCGTTCCCTGAAATCTTCCCAGTCTTTTGTGTCAAACATAACGCTGTTATAACCAAGATTTTTGATCAGTTCCATCGTCTCATCCACAAAATCCGGATCGTCATATCCCGGACTGTAAAAATTTCCAAATATTACATTCATATATGGTTTTCCCGAATTTTTCTCTATCATTCTTTTCTCCCACTGTTGTTTCCAGAAATTTTTTGCAAAAACAGAGCTGTCACAAATAATATTATTATTATTTTGTAACAACTCCGTTTTTTATTACATACTTTCCATGCTTTCCATTAATTCATTTACTGTCGTAAACGCAAGTCCTGTAACTGTATCTGCACAGCCATAGTAAATTGCAATTCTTCCTGTTTCTGCGTCCGTAAGCGCAGCACACGGAAATACGACATTCGGAACATCTCCCATACACTCATAAATTTCATGTGGTGCCAGAATATAATTTTTTGTCCGCTTTAAGACTTTCCATGGTTGTTCGAGATCTAACAGTGCACAGCCCATACGGTATACAAAACCGTTACAGGTGTTGATAACACCGTGGTAGATCACAAGCCATCCTTCTTCTGTCTCGATCGGGATACAGCCTGCACCAATTTTGGTTGACTGCCATGCTGACTCGTCCCCTTTGATGGTTCCCATCACATATCTGTGAACCCCCCAGTGTTTCATGTCAGGACTTTCACTGACGAAGATATCTCCAAACGGCGTATGCCCATTATCACTTGGACGGCTTAGCATATAGTAGTTTCCATTGATCTTTCTCGGAAAAAGAACTCCATTTCTGTTAAATGGCAAAAATGCATTTTCCAACTGATAAAATGTTTTAAAATCAAATGTATAACCTACGCCGATCGTTGGATATCCATGATATCCATTACACCAGGTGATATAATAGCGGTCCTCTATAAAACATACTCTCGGATCATATCTGTAATCTCTTTTTCCAATCTCTTCATCATCACAGTGGAATACGATCGGATCATCCGAAATATCCCAATGGATCCCGTCTTTACTAAACCCTGCAAAGATATCCATACTGATCGATCTGCTGTCGCAGCGGAATATTCCTGCATATCCATCTTCAAACGGAACGACCGCACTGTTAAAAATGCTGTTTGAATTTCTGGTCGCAAAGCGATCAATGATTGGATTTGCTTTATATCTCCATACAGGAAGTTTATCGTTTTCGTCCTTGTCTTGCCATGGCATATCCGGCAATGCTTTTCCTACTATTTTACTCATATTTACTGTTCTTCCTACTGTTTATTTGCTAAAAATTCATCAATCTGTGACTGTGCCTCATCTAAGACATCCTGGAATCCTGCATTCATTAATTCCTCTTTGATCTCCGGAACTGCTTCCTTCGGATCTCTTACACCTGTGAGGACTTCACTCTTGTAACGTAACCATACTTCTGTACAGTTTGATAACTGATCCTCAACGTTTGATGTATCAAATGTAAATCCTAACAGAACAGATGGTACTGCATTTTCATTTAACTCTTTCACTTCATCCCACTGATTTACAGTGTCTGTATCCTGCTGTGTAACGGTAAAGAATGTTCCCTGTGTATAACCTGCCATTGTCCAGTCTTCATTGAGTTTGTGAACTTTATTGTCATCTGTGTACTCAAAGTTTACTCCCTCTTCTCCATAGTAGAACATATCCCTAAGAGTCGTATCTGTATTTACAAGATCTAAGAACTGTAAACATTTCTCAGGATATTTTGTATTTGCAGAGATCATGTTAATAGAACCGCGAACTGTATCATTCGATAAGATCGTATCGCCAATTTTTGCAACCTCAACATCTTTTCCCATCTGTGGACCCCAGGATGTCTGTGCTGCGGTAGACCATCCCTGTGCCACTCTCCAGACATTATATACACGGCCTTCGGAAAGTGTAGATGCATCCGGATTGATAATACCGTCCTGATACCACTCATGAATGGTCTCTAACTCTGAATAAATATCATCCTGTTCCAGTGTATAGCATACTTTCGCATCTTTATCATTGTACTTTACACCAAGTGCCTGGCATCCGGCACCTAACTGATCATAAGTATCAAAGATATAATACAGACCATCATTCTTTACATAGACCGGATAATCATTGGTATCACTTTTGATCTGCTTAAAGGTATCTGTCAGGGAAGATATGTCTGTCATAGATTCAATATCAAGATTATACTTGTCTACGATCTCCTTATCCCAGATCGCATAATTGGATAATGAGCTGTCTTTGTAGGTGGGAACTGCATAAATCTTTCCATCGATCGCTACTGCATCCCAATAGTCACTTGGCATAAGTTCCTTCAAGCCCGGCATGTTATCATCGATCAGATCTGTAATGTCATAATAAGCTCCGAGTTTTGTATCAGATGTATAAACATTTCCGTTGCCGAAAATAATGTCATAATCTTCATTGGTACTGATAATGATATTTCTACGGTTATCCCAGTCTCCCCAGGCAACTACTTCCATATCAATATTTACACCTATTTTTTCGCCGACATAATCATTCACTTTCTTTACCCAGGAATCATAGTTATCCGGCATTCCACTTCCAATTGTGACCCACTTCAAAGTAACGATATCATCGCTTTTACTGCCTGAAGCGGTGGAGTCCCCCTGGCTTTCAGAACTATTTCCACACCCTGCGAATAATCCTGCGGTCATCATTGCTGCAAGCCCCAATGACACAATTCTCTTTTTCATCATAAAATTTTCCTCCTAAATCTGATATCTCTTATTTTGTTTACACGGTATCATCCTTTTACAGAGCCGATGGTCAGACCTGAAATAAAATACTTCTGGAAAAATGGATATACACATGCAATAGGAACCACGATAATAATAGCGATCGCCATTCTCACACTCTCTGTCGGCATACTTGCTTTATACTGCTGCAATGAAAGCCCGCCATATGGATTGTTCGCTATATACTCAATATTGTTCTGGATATTATTCAGCATAGACTGTAATGTCTGTAAATTCTTGTCTGAAATATATAAGGATGCCTGAAACCAGTCATTCCAATATCCAAATGCCGCGAACAGTGCGATTGTTGCAATGATCGGCTTTGAAATCGGTAAAATGATCTGTGCAAAAATTCGAAGCTGTCCTGCGCCATCAATTTTTGCCGATTCCACGATGGAATCAGGAATCGTCGTTTTAAAAAAGGTTTTACAGATTACAATATTAAATGGCGATACCGCAAGCGGCAGGATCAATGCCCAGATAGAATTTCTCAAATGCAGGATATTTGTATTAACAACGTATCCGGCGAGCATACCACCGTTGAAAATCATCGGGATAAAAATCACCCAGGTATAAAAACTTTTCAGTTTATAAGTATTTCTTGAAACAACATATCCCATCGTCGTTGTCAGCAGTACTGACAAAATAATACCAAGCGCGGTAACCAGAATGGAAATGAATGTTGCATGTAAAATAGTTCCTCTTTCATTCCACAGAAACTGATATGCCGCTGCCGAAAGTTCCTGTGGTATTAACTGATATCCATTTTTCTGTATTGATGTCTCACTCGAAATAGAGATAGAAAACACAAATACGATTGGAAAAATACACAACGCTGATAATATAATAAAAATGATATTAAAAAACACATTCGTGCTTTTTTTAATCTGATTAAGTTCTTTTTCTTTTCTTAATTTGTTGCGTGCCATATTGCTATCCCCCTATATAATCGCGCTGTCTTCATCAACTTTTTTTACCAGCCAGTTTGTAAGCAAAATAGTTGCACAACAGCATACAGACTGGAAGAATGAAGCCGCTGCTGTCTTTCCAATTGGTGCGCTCGACTGGATTGCTTTGTAAATATATGTATCAAATGTAGATGCAACGTTGTACAGGGACGCCGGTATTCCACCCGTTGCCTGATAAAACAGACCAAAATCAGAATAAAAGATTTTTCCTGCATCCAGGATCAGCATCATGATCAGAACGGGTTTGATGCATGGCATTGTGATATGTTTTGTCTGCTGCCATTTGGTTGCACCGTCCATAACTGCCGCTTCATACAGAGACGGATCAATTCCGGTGATCGTTGCCAGGTAGATGACCATTCCATATCCCATGCCTTTCCAGATCCTTAAAAAGGTAAGGATAAACGGCCAGTATTTCGGTTCCTGATACCACATGATCTTTGTTCCACCAAGTGCAACAATGATATTATTTAAATAACCTTTTTCCGGCGTTAATACTGCATAAACAATATAACTGATCACAACCCATGACATAAAATACGGGAAAAACATCATCGTCTGATATGCTTTTGATGCCAATTTATTCCGCAAATTGCTCAGCATCAGCGCAAATCCTACTGCAACGGCCGCTCCCAGTGCAATAAACACAAGATTGTAAACGATCGTATTTCTCAATAACATCCAAAAGGCATTTGATTTAAAGAAATATGTGAAATTAGACCAGCCCACCCAGTCACTGTGAAGCAGATTATAGATAAATCCATGCCCCGGGCTCAATTTATAATCTTTAAATGCAATGATAATTCCAAACATTGGAAGGTAAGAAAACAATACAAACCATATAAAAGTTGGAAGAGAAATCAGTGTTAAATCCGTATCATCTCTTGTCCAACGTCTTTTTCCCTTCTTTTTCTTTATCTCTTTCATCAGTCTCCTCCTTTACTTTTGTTTCCCTGTTTATGAACAAATATTAACTTTTATTTTATATTTTGTCAATAATTTTATTAACTTTTTTATCCATTTGTCGTCACTTTTGTTGTTCTTAATATATTTTTATATAGCATTTTGTGCATTTCAACTATTTTTCAGTTGTTTTTTATTAATCGAACCGCCTCTTGTTAACATTTGTTAATTTTTTTGTTGCAAACATCATCTCTTTAATGCTATACTGTACTTATAATTTCAAACTACATACCTGTCTTTTATTGACTGCAACTACACATTTTTCTATTTGTACTATAAATCTAAAAAGGAGTATTTCTACTATGAGTAAAGTAACTATGCAAGACATTGCAGATGAATTGGGGATCTCACGCGTTACGGTATGGAAAGTATTTAACAATCATTCAGGCGTTTCAGAAGCAGTTCGTGAAAGCGTACTTCAAAAGGCAAAAGAATTAGGATATTCCAAATTCATGCAGGAGCCCGCCGCAATCCCTAACGACCCGCAAGAGGATAAAACAGTCTCTTTAATCGTATCCCGCCCGGACTCCTCTACATTCTGGACAAACATTATCCATAGATTAGCGCAGGAACTGGCAACCCATAATATTAACCTTCTTTATACTTATGTGCCATCCTCCTATACACCTTCTTACTCCTTTCCCTCTGCCCTGACCAACGGAACTGTCTCTGGGGCAATTATTCTGAATGTATATGACACGAAAATGGTTGAATTAATTAATAACACTTTAAACATCCCTAAAGTGTTCCTTGATACGGTACCCGAAGTCGGCAACCGTGCTTTACATGGCGACCTGCTGCTGATCGAGGGCTATAATACCATGTATGAAATCACACAATCCATACTGGAAAGAGGCATTACGAACATAGGCTTTATTGGCGATATCCATTACGCGATCACGAACAAAGACCGGTATATTGGTTTCTGCCATTGCCTGAAAGATCATAATATTCCCTTAAATCCAGCCATCTGTCACACGGATCCCATTGGTATTTTCTCATATCATAATGATCTGTATGCCTTTTTGGATTCTATCCCGGAACTTCCACAGGCTTTCATTTGCGCAAGTGACTATATTGCCCATTTTCTTCACCTGTACCTGACAGAACATCCGGAGCGTATTCCAAACGGTATTATCCTCACCGGATTTGACGGAAGCAATGAATATACGAACATCAACGGACTTCTCACAACCGCTTACGTTCACACCAGCCTTCTGGGAAAAAGACTTTCTTTACAGATCATCTATCGAATGGATCATCCTGATGCGCCCTTCGAGCTGACATATATCAGCCCTGAAATTGTGTACCGGGATTCTATCGTAGACTGACCTTTCAAATTCTGTTCATCATCTTTCATAGCAATGTTATCAAAAGTTAACAGAGTTGTTTGTTATGTTTAAATAAATTAAGCAGATAGCTCAAAAATTTAAACTTATATTTGTGAACTATAGAGAAAAAGCACAAAATACAACATAAAAAGTTGACATTGATAACAAAAACGGATAACTTTATGATAACATATTATTAACAAATGATAAGGCGAGTTAAAAAATATGTTTAAGAAGTAACACTATGAAAAGACGGTGGGAGAAAAAAGAAAGGAAATGTTTTATGAAAAACAAAGTTTTAGGAAGAAGATGCATTGCCATTTCTCTGGCAGCAGCATTATCTGCAGGCTTAACAGCCTGTGGCAGCACAGGGGGTGACACACAAGCTGCCACGACGGAAACAACTCAAATAACAGAAACAGCTCAGACGGCGGAGAGAATTTATTCTCTTACGGAAGAGAATGAAAATCAGGAGCTTACGATGGCGCGTCAGCCGGAATCCTCTTACTGGTTTCCATCTGAACTTTTAAGCTGGGATGCAAAAACAGATGAAGATTTGCGTTTCAATGTAAGTACCGTCCCCCTTTCAGAGCGCGCCGCAAGAGAACATTTGCAGACAGTAAACTCAACTCAGAACAAAGAAACAAATATCATGGCAATTTCCATTATGAACAGCAGTACCAGTGGAAACCCGCCTCATGGTCTGAATAAAGTGAATGCAAATACTTTCACCTACTGGCAGTATGTGGATACGCTGGTTTACTGGGGTGGTTCTTCCGGAGAAGGTCTCATTGTACCGCCAAGCCCTGACGTTGTAGATGCAGCACATAAAAATGGCGTAAGAGTTCTTGGAACTGTTTTCATGCCTCAGACCGCACATGGCGGTAAAATGGAGTGGTTAGAAGACCTGCTTGTAAAAAATGAAGATGGCTCTTATCCGGTAGCAGACAAACTCATTGAAGTTGCGCAGACTTATGGTTTTGAGGGCTGGTTCATGAACCAGGAAACCGAAGGAACCGATGAAGAACCGCTGACTGCAGACCATGCGGCGCGCATGCAGCAATTTATCCAATATTTCAAAGAGCAGGCACCGGACCTGGATCTGGTCTACTATGATTCCATGACCGTGGACGGCAAAATGGATTGGCAGAATGCATTGACAGAAGAAAACCTGGCTTATCTTGTGTCTGAAGACGGAGACCCCGTCGCCGATGCAATGTTTTTAAATTTCTGGTGGACTTCAGACACCCTTGCCGATCAGGAACTTCTGAAGAAGTCTGCCGCGCTTGCTTCCGAAAACGGTATTAACCCTTATGATCTCTATGCGGGTGTAGATATCCAGAGCGAGGGCTATAATACGGAAATTAAATGGGATTTATTCGAAAATGAAGAAGGCGGGACCTATACTTCACTGGGACTTTACTGTCCAAGCTGGGCTTATACTTCTGCTGATACGATCCAGAATTTCTGGAAACAGGAAAATAAACTCTGGGTCAACTCCATGGGTGATCCATCCGCAGATGTCAAAAAACTCAGTAACACACAGTGGAAAGGCATTTCTTCTTATATAGTAGAGCGTACACCTTTGACATCTCTTCCGTTTGTAACAAATTTCTCTACAGGGAATGGTTACAGTTTCTTTAAGAACGGCAGCCAGATAAGCTTACTTGACTGGAACAACCGCAGCATCGCAGATATTATGCCAACCTACCGTTATATTATTGAAAACGGTAACGGCAATAAATTAAGTGCTGATCTGGATGTAGCAGATGCTTACTATGGTGGAACAAGCCTCATTTTAAGAGGCAATATGGCAAAGGATACCTCTTCCACAATTAAGTTATATGCTGCAGAACTTACCGCTGCAGACAATATGATCTATACGACTGCTGCAAAGGCAAAGGGAACAGAAATTACTTTAAATGCGGTACTTGAATTAGAAGATGGTTCTGTTGTGACATTAGAGGGTGACCAGAACGTCGGTGAGGAATGGACCGTTGTCTCTTATGATACTTCTTCTATCATAGGAAAGACGATCAAATCCATCTCTTATGAGATAACTTCTGCTGAAGATGTGAGCGGACTGCAGTTACGTTTCGGTAACATCACAATGATGGAGGCAGATTCCGAAGAAAATGCAGCCGTAAGCAATCTGGAAGTATTAGATTCCGAGTTTGATGAAGATGGAATGTATGCAGGTGTACGTCTTGCGTGGAGTTCAGATATAGCTGCTGATTATTATGAAGTTTACCGTGTGAATCAGGATAATTCCAGATCCCTGCTTGGCGTATCCAACACAACCAGTTTCTATATCAACACACTTCCCCGTACAGATGATACCAACAAGTCTGCCTTTGAGGTCGTTCCAGTCAATGCAGCCTTAGAAGAGGGAAACAGTGCACAGGTCGTTATGGATTGGCCAGACAACAGTCTGCCGAAAGCAGATTTTGCAGCAGATGTAACACTGGCTGCACCAGGTACGAAGATTACTTTTGAAAGTTTATGCTCTGCAAATACAGAAACCGTAAACTGGACATTTGCAGGAGCAGATATCGAAACAGCAGAAGGCGAGAGCGTATCGGTATCTTATCCAGAAGAGGGCATCTACAGTGTTAAGGTAACAGCGGTGAATAAGGCTGGAAGCATTGAGAAAGAAAAAGAAGGCTATATTGTTATCACCTCAGATGCAGCAGATGGTCTTGTACTTCTTTCCCAGGGAGCAGGAACCGAAGCAGACGCATATGTAAATGAAAACGAAGCGCCGGAGTTTGCGGTAGATGGCGATGTTTCGACGAAATGGTGTGCAACAGGAGCTGCACCTCATGAAATTACCCTTGATTTAGGCGAAGTGAATACCGTAAGTGCAGTTGACATTTTCCATGCAGAAGCAGGTGGCGAGAGTGCAGACATGAACACGAAATCTTATACCATTCTTGTCAGCCAGGATGGAAATAGTTTTGAAGAAGTATACAGCGTGACAAAAAATACAAATGGCACGACGCACAATGCATTTACACCAAAAGACGCACGGTATGTGAAACTCGTAGTAAATAAACCTACACAGGGAAGCGACAGTGCTGCGCGTATTTATGAGATTGAAGTTTATGGAATAAAATAATTTAAACTCTGTAAACACAAAAGGACTGGCATTGCTGAATTTTTATCAGCTTACTGCCAGTCCTTTTTTGTGCGTCATCTCTGTTTATGCTCTCCATCCGATCGTCCGGATCTCATGTTTTCCTAATACGATTTCATTCTCTTCTTTCTGTAGCTGGTCTTTTTCCAACAGATCATAGGTATAAACTTCAGGCTGTGAGACAGAAACCGTCGTCTCTTCATCCGAAAGATTGCAGAAGCGCAAAATCACATCCCCGGTCAGCATACTGTGTTTTAATGCTGTCGGAACTGCCTGTAAATGTTTCATTTCTACAAACCGGTAAGTCTGTGGCAGGGTTCCCGCCTGTCTTTCCATTCCCGCGGTCTGCCAGTCTGTCTGGAACTGGTATGCCTCCTCGTAGGAATGATAAAGTTCCTCCCCTGCGCCATGCGGGATGATCTCATATTCCGTGGTCTTTTCGCCCAGGCACTGTGCTTCCGGTGTTAAAAATACACCCCAGTCTCCCAGCTCGCGCACACCACGGTGAAGTGTTACTGCGATCGTATTTTTTCCGTCACGCAAAATCTCATACTCTGCAAGACCTTTATTGGCGATGGTGAGTCCATATGCATCCTCATGCACATTGACAAAGCACTGCTGATGCTGGGCATTGCAAGGATTTTCCCACGTATCTGCCGGTACGTTCGGGCGCTTTGCCACCTCAAATACAGAATCTGCGTAATGGAAATCTGTATGTAATCCCGTCTCAAAAAGGACGCGCAGACGGTGGTCTTTGATCTGGTTATTGAAAGTGGTCTTTACTTTCAGTGCTTTTCCGTGCTTCTCTAAGGTATACTCTGTCACGATCTCAAATGGAACCAGATGACTGCCGCGGGATGCCTTGCGGTGTTTAAACTCTACAAGATCCTCGATCTCTCCTGCCAGCGTCTCATCGGCTGCATCCGGGAGCATCATCGTATGTTTCACACTGACCACGGCGCGGCATGCGTTATCTTCTGCCACTGTGATCTCTGCTTTCGTCCCTTTTGTCGTCACCGGTACGTCATTTACCGGGGCAAAGAAAATATATTCGTTTCCGATATCCCCGCAGTCCTCAAAGATACCAAGTCCCCTGTATACATGGTCTGTCTTTTTATCGGTCAGTTCCACAGAACCGTCCGGTTCAAAGTGTGCCTTTAAAAACTCATTTTCCAGTGTATTTTCTGCTGTGATCAATGACTCCACAGTATTGATACATTCTGCACTTGCATGTTCTGCACTCTGATGTCCCGCTGCCTCTGCCAGCACATAAGTGTCCCATCCAAATGCCGGCACATCGGCTGCTTCCATGGTGATCTTTACGCGTTTTGCAATATATGGCTGGCGGAATTTATCTTTTGGCAGGTCATAATTAAAATGATTTGCAATTTCAGTGACAACCGCCGGGATCTCTCTCCCGTCTTTGTCAAGTACGCGGTATTCCGGGAGTTTCTTTTCATGCATGCGTGCTATCACTTCGGCTAACGGTGCCTCACTGAAATACATGCGATCGGTTTCTAACTCCATCTCCACAACACCTGTGCGGTCCCAGCCGGTCGTATTGACCACGACAAATGGAATGTTTCCTTCCTTCACTGCACTGGTATTGATCTTTCCTTTCAGATAGTCCATACACATGGAAATAATGTGCAGTGCCACCTGTTCTGTCTTTTCAAAACGGGTTATCATCTCACGATGTACATCATCCACGCTGCATCCGCAGATACTGTCGTGCGGATGATTCTGCATCAGAAGTTTCCATCCATAAGTAAACAGATCCTGCGGATATTCCATCCCCTCTTTTGCCGCAATCGCAGCGAGCGGTTCTGCCACTTTCTCAAACAGCATCTCACAGCGGACATTCCACTGTTTGATATAAATGCGGGAGGATGCTGTGTTCGCTAACGTATACCATCCATCCGTCTTCTGGCTGCGCAGTTCGCCCGTGATCATGTTCAGATCGTCCGGCAGTTCCTTTTTTATCTGCTCCACATAACCGGTGAAATCAGAATGTACGAAATCCACATCCGGGTACAGCGCATTTGCCGTGCGGATGGCAGCTGACAGATCCGTCTGTACCGGCTGATGATCACAGCCATTCATGAATAAAAGCTGGTCCGTACCGGCATAACGCACAGCATCTGCAAGTTTTTTATCCCAGTACACTTTTGACTTTTCTTCTTCCACCGGCACTTCTGCGCCGTTGTTGTACCAGTTTGCAAATAAAATGCCAAGCACCGCAGAACCGTCTGCTGACTGCCAGTTCATCTCAGAATAGGCAGACTCATAGGCGTCGGCCGTCTGATTATTAAATCCGGTCGGTTTTACACCTCTTCCGAATACTGCCGTGTCAATGCCCGCCTTCTTTAAAAGCTGCGGTGCCTGCCCCACATTTCCAAAGGAATCCGGAAAGTATCCTGTTTTTGTCCACTTTCCGCCAAATTCCTGTGCAAGTTTATAACCCATCTGTAAGTTTCTGACATTCGACTCACTGCTTGTCAGAAATTCATCCTGCAATACATACCATGGACCAATTGCAATCCTGCCATCCCCGATCAATTTCTGCAGACGTGCACGGTTTTCGGGGCGTACCTGAAGATAATCTTCCAGCATGATGGTCTGTCCATCCAGATGAAAATATTTATATTCTTGATCTTTCTCCATAGTATCGATCAGTGTATCCATCATTTCAATATAAAGCATATGATGTTTTTCATATGGAAGATACCATTCTCTGTCCCAGTGTGTATGAGAAATAATATGCGCCTTTTTCATAGTGCTCTCCATTCCTGCCCATTTAGGACATTATAAAAATCTCTGCTTCTGCCTGTTTCCATTGATATCCCATATTTATGCACAGGCACAGATATCTTTTTAAATCAAAGGGTTACTTTCTGTCCGCAATAGTCCAGTACCAGTTCACAAAATACGGAATTTGCCCATGAAAACCACGGACGTGTAAATTCTTCCGGGTGATCCACATGAAATGACTCATGTACCAGATTGGTCTCCGCATCACAGTCTGCGATCATCTCAAGCATTTTTAATTTTTCCTCCTTGGAATCAGAGGTAAGTCCCTGCATTGCCAGTGCCATTGGCCAGATGAAACGCGTGTATGTGTGTGGGCTTCCGATTCCCTCCGCGCACTCTCCGCTGAAATAATATGGGTTCTGGTCACTTAAGATCACTTTTCTGGTGTTCTGGTATCTCTCATTTTTATTGTCGCAATAGCCATAGTATGGCATCGCAAGAAGGCTTGGCAGATTTGCATCATCCATTACAAGATACTGGCCGAAACCATCTACCTCATATGCGTAGTATTCCGTTTTCTGTGCCGGAAGGATAGCAAGTGTCTCGATCGCACTTCTCACTTCCTTTGAAAAAGCATCTGCCTCTTCTGCCAGTTTCTCATCATGGTAGATTTCACGGGCAATCTCTGCTATATTTCCAAGGATGACGGAAGCTAACATATTTGACGGGATCAGATATCCATATACACAGGCATCATCACTCGGACGGAACCCCGACCAGATCAGTCCGACGTTGCTTTTTACCAGAGCACCTTTTCCGTCCCTTGAGAGAGTATCGGTAAAACTGCAGTTTTCTCTTTCAAATGTATATGGGGAAGCATTTTCATGATCCTGTTCCGTTCGGAATACGCGGATCACGGCTTTTGCGGCTTCTAACCATTCTCCGGTAAACTGCTCCGTACATCCTGTATTCTTCCAGAGCAGATAGGAAAGCTGTACCGGATAGCATAAGGAATCGATCTCATATTTCCGTTCCCACAGCTCCGGTTTCATATCCGTCTTGTCATGATCCCAGCACTGTCCGTCGCCATTTTCATTAAATGCATTGGCATATGGATCTAAAAGAATGCACTGCATTTGTTTTTTGATCAGCCCGCATACCAGTTCCACAAGTTCCGGTTCTTCCTTTGCAAACAATAAAACGGGCGGAGCTGACATGCCGAATCACGCAGCCACATAGCAGGAATATCCCCGTGATCACAAATACTGTATCATTTTCTTTTATTTTAATCGTTGTCTGAAGCGTATTCGAAATGCACTTTTCAAACATGACCGCGATCTTGCTGTCTGCACCAAATTTTTCTTTTACAAGAGCAACCGTACGCTCGATCGCTGCATAATTCTCTTTTATTTTCATCTTAATCTCCCTTCTTGTACTGTCTTTTCACACGAATCTCCTGCTTTATAGAATCCCCGATATCTGATAGGGAATTATAATATCCTCGTTCTGTTTCTTTCCGGTTGTAATTTCCTCCAAAGTGTGACTGCCTGCTGTCCCATCGCAAATTCATTCTGCCGCACATGGATAAAATCATCCTGCTCATAGATCTCATCAATGCCATCAAATACAGCAATCTTTTTGAAATCCCATGCTCTTTTAAATATTTCGAAAAGCACCCCGATCCGGTATTCAGCGGCAATATATGCCGTACATTCCCTGTTTTTTCCAGGATCTCTGCAATCTGCGCATAATCAAATTCCCGACATTCTTTTTCAATATCCTCTGGAATGTGGTTATATTTTTCAAGTTTTGCAAATGTCCCATTGGCATCTTCATATTTGAGCATACAATGAGCAAATCCTTCGTAGCGCTCATGGATCGTTGTCGTCGTAACGGACGCATGCGTCAGAAAACAGATTTTTTTATGCCCCATTGCGATAAGTATTTTGGTAACTTCGTTCGCCGCTTCATAATTATCTGTTCTGACACACGGGATTGAAATGCCCTGCATCCTCCGGTCCATAAGCACCAGCGGATACCCGTTCAGTGCCAGTTCTAACACCTTACTGTTATAATTATCCCCCTGTGCGCAAAGCAGAATACCTTTTACTCCCGCACGGATTGCTGCGTCGATCGCCTGTTTTCCTTTTCGATACTTCCATAAGTACACTTAAACAAAGATCTGACTGTCTCCTGTCACATTCGCTCTCAATCCCTGCAAAGCCGTGTGCCAAAATCGCTTCCAAACCCATCGAGATATTACACCGATCCGCTGATTGGCAGTCCCCCGCTCTCCTTTTCATCTCCACAGCAGCAGCCGGACTGCACACAAAGAACCTCTTCCCGGCTCTCTGCTGATCTTTTTCCTTTGCCAGCATATCCATCGCCTTTTCGCTGTAATACGGCTTACCCCATAAAGCTCTGCTGACTCTTTCTCCGATGGCAGCCGGTCTCCCGGCTGGTAATCTCCATTCTGTATTTTGCAAGCAGATCCGCATAGATCCGCTCATACATAATTGTTTTTCCCATTGCCGCCTCCGTTAATCTTTCTGTGACACTGCGCATTGCAATTTTACACTACCAGATTTGCTGCTCCAATGATCCCAGCATCATTTCCAAGTGCAGAGGTCACGATGTCGGCAATATATCCATGACTGCCACCGAAACACATATCTTTCACCAGATCCTTAAGCGGTGCGGTCAGATTTTCTTTCTGCGCAGCAACTCCTCCGCCAAGGATCACCTTTTCCGGCCGGAACGTATTGATCACATTTGCAATTCCGCATGCGAGGTAACCCTCATATTCTTTTATAACTTCCATGCCAGCTTCATCTCCGGCTTTTGCGGCGTCAAACGGAATCTTACCATTCATCTGTTCCAGGTCATTTTTACACATCTCATTCATGACAGATTCCGGGTGCTCTGCTGCCTTTTCCCGTGCGATCCGAAGAAGTGCAGACGCAGAGGCATATGCTTCCAGGCAGCCTTTTCTTCCACAGGTACAGCGAACGCCATCATGGTGTATAGACAAATGTCCTAACTCACAGCCTCCCGGCATCCCACCGCGAAAAATCTTTTTATCCAGGATCACTCCACTGCCCACACCCGTTCCAAGTGTCAGAAGAACTGCATTTTCTGCACCTTCTGCCGCACCGGCATATACTTCTCCCAGTGCCGCAGCGTCCGCATCATTGGCAATTTCAATTCCCACATCCAGATGTTTTTTCAGTTCTTCTACGATTGGTACATTTTCCCAGCCAAAATTATTAGAATACAGGATTACTCCCCGCTTTGCGTCGATCGTTCCCGGACTTCCAATTCCGATCCCCTCACACTGTTCCAATGTCATGCCTGCATTTTCAAGCATCTGTTGTACGGCATCTGCCATGCGTTCCACCAGCATCTGATACGGCACCGTCAGATCGGTTGGAATTGTGATTCTCCCAATAATCTCATTTTCCTCATTTACCAGCCCCATTTTGATGGACATACCGCCCATATCGATCCCCAGTTTCATTTTTTCCTCCTTTTTATATGTCATTTATATATCATTTACATATTATTTATATTTATTAATATATCATATCCAAATCGAATATATCATTTTGTTGTGTATTTGTAAAGACAAGACTTACACGCAACGGAAAATTACTGCTCACCATGTTCCCAACGAAAAAAAACATCTGCTTTCTCCGTTTGATGCGGAAAAATCAGATGCACTTCTGTCAGAAGCAGGTACTATTTCCCTGCCTCTTCCAATATCTGTTTCTGTACTTTTTTGCTGAAACCGTGCAGTACGGTATCATACGCAAAATCTATCATATTATAAAGTTCCTTCTCCGGGAAATCATCCAGATAGATCGTATTCCAGTAAGGTTTCTGAACCTTCGAACAATGATATCCTTCCATGATCTTATCCGGGTAGACCATCCGGTAAAACTGTGCTGTATCCGCTGTACATTTCATTTGCTTATGATTCCTGCAGCAGCCAATCTCAAAGGCCGATCTCGTTACCTTAAAAACAATTAATAACGAGAGCGGCCGCATATTTTAGTGTATTTGTAAACCCTTTTATAAAAAAAATGATATGACTATATTTTACGTTTCTTGCACAGTTGTTTATTTTCGTACATATAAACATCCGCCTTATCCAATAACATCTGCATGGTATACGCACCATCTTCGTCCGGGAATGCCCAGCCGCATGCATAGTCGATCTGTATTTGATTTTCATTACTATTTAATCTGTCTTTCTCTCTGTATAAACTTTTTAACAGTTCCTCAACTTCTGTTTTGCTTGTGTGATAAATAACTGCCATAAACTCATCTCCGCCATATCTTCCAACAAAATTTTTTTCCGGTATCACACTGCGTAAAAGCTGGGCGAAATCCATGATCAAACGGTCTCCTGCCGAATGTCCCATTGTATCATTCACAATCTTCAGATTATTTAGATCAAACATCATGCAGGCTGTAGACTCTTTCACTTTCTCTGGGGTATTAAGAAGCAGCTCGCAGGCATCTTTATTAGGTAATCCGGTATGGGCATCCGTATATGCCTTCTGTTCTAACAGTTTATTATTCATTGCCATTTTCATTGCTGTCAGCGTCTGCATAATGATCAAAATCACCAGACAAAACATATCAAGTGCGGACAGAAACTCTATCGTGCGGATCTTTATAGCAATCTTTTCTGAATAATTTTCTGCAGCAAATACCGTTTCATCTGCCATCTCAAAATAGATTTCACTCATATTTACAATATCTGTATTTTGGTAGCCTTTACTTCTCACTTCCCCAATTTCTGTTTTTAATTTTTCCCAATATTCACTCTGAATCCGCAGCTTATCCTGATATTCTTTGTCATGGATCTTTACCAGATCATATTGTCCTTCCTGATATCTTAAGCCACTCAGAATATTATCCAGATATTTTATCAATTCATCCTTCTGGTTTCCTGTGATTTCTAATTTTACCTCACGCTGTGTCGCTCCACGTACCAGACCCGCATAATTTATTACACGTGCAGTCCCTTGTAACCTGTTAATCTGTATTATCATAAAAACAATGAGAAATATTAATATCAATATCAGACAGCTTTGTATGATGCCTATTATATTTTTTATTCTCTTATCCGACCGTATTTCTTTGTTCATCACCATCCCTCTCGTATTTACCCATAATAACATTTTTTCAAAAGAAAGTCTATCTGATATATTCCGAACTTCTGAATCATAAGTATTTACAATATTCCATACCCACTCTGATCCGTTTATCCTCTCCATCCGATCGTACGTATCTCATGTTTTCCTAACACGATTTCATTCTCTTCTTTCTGTAACCGGTCTTTTTCTAACAGATCATAGGTAAAAATCTCAGGCTGAGAGACAGTCACCGTCGTCTCTTCATCTGAAAGGTTGCAGAAACGTAGAATGACATCCCCCGTAAGCATACTGTGTTTCAGTGCGGTCGGAACTGTCAGAAGCAGTTACTATTTCCCTGCCTCTTCCAATATCTGTTTCTGTACTTTTTTGCTGAAACCGTGCAGTACGGTATCATACGCAAAATCTATCATATTATAAAGTTCCTTCTCCGGGAAATCATCCAGATAGATCGTATTCCAGTAAGGTTTCTGAACCTTCGAACAATGATATCCCTCCACGATTTTATCCGGGTAGACCATCCGGTAAAACTGTGCGGCATCCGCTGTGCATTTTAATGTAATTTTATAGTTTCCCTCATCCGGATATAACTGCGCAAATATTTTATCATTCAGTTTGTAGCAGACCGGCACTTTCCCAAACGGGTATGCTTCACATGCCTTATGCTTACTGAGACAATATGCTTTGATATCTTCTGCCGTCATGATTTTCGCCTCTTACTTCTGTTTTTCTCTTATCTTTCATTACTTGAGATATTCGATCAATTCCTCACAGCGTGTCATGGTAAGTTCTGCTGACTTATCATAATAAGCTGCTGTTCCAGCACTTCCATCCCCATACTCATCCGAAGCAGCCTTTGCTTTTGCTTCTTTATCTGCGATCCAGGTCCGCTGTTCTTCAAGTATTTTCTGATACGCGTTCTCATCCGTATCATTCTTTATGAGATTCCAGATATAATTCAGACACTCATCCATGACCTCATATCTTTTTTGGGAATCATCGTTTATCTCACTCTGTGACTCCGCTTTATCGATCTCATCCGTCCAGTATTCATAACTTGACTTATAACTCTCAAAAGTCGTCTGTGCATCCTCTAATGGGGACAGTTTCTTATAAGAATAGATTCCCTCTTCCTGTCCCTCATTTACAAGTGCCACCATCGTAAGCTCTGTATCACTTTTGTTTGCCATGGAAAGCCAGGAATATGCCTCTTCCGAAATTTCGCTGACCGGTGTTCCCTCCATATAGACCAGAAAAGTATCTGTACCAGTCAGTCCATATGCATCTGAATAAACATACTTTGTTCCATCTTTGATCTCTTCCCTGCCAAATTCATTTTCCTGATAGGAAATATCCGCAAGTGTCATCCGGTAACAATGGTCATTCACCGGTGTCAGATCTTTAAAATGTCCATCGAACACGCTTATATACACGGTTCCGTTTTCATAGCCGTCCCCGGTAACTCCCATATCGGAATCATGATATTCACCACTGAAATGACCGTCGGAATCAATGGTAAAATCCGTAGCCCATCCACCCGCGCCACTGCAAAACTCGAACTGATATTCTGCAAGATCCGCAAATGTAAGCCCCTCGGTGTTTTCTGTTCCTGTGCCGTTTTGGGCACTCTCCTCTGTGTCTGTATTACTGTCTGCATTATTCTCTGTGGATGCATCTTCCGTATCTGCATTTTCCTCTGTAGCTGATGTTTTCCGGGTACTGTTTTCCGCAGCGTCAGACTGCTGTAATGCACTGTTTTCATTCGATGCCGCTGCACCTGAACTGTTTATATTTCCATTTCCACATGCTGCCACACCGATCAGGAATGCTGCAGTTATAATAGATAATGCCGCTTTTCTCTTCAACTGAATTGCCCCTTTATCTACTTTTCTTTTCTAATTCCCATTGTAATTCCTGCTTACATATTCTTTAATTGGCTCGCTGTCCTCCGGCATTCTGCATCCAACGATGAATTCCCCCTCATTGTTGGAGCTTCGGATCACGCAGCCGGTCAGCGGCTTATTTCCGATCACTGCAAAATCTTTCACATCCAGCTGGACATTTCTGCCTTTCTGGCTTGCAAAAACATTGTCACGCACGGAAAATGCAAAACCGTTTGCACTGATATTTACCATTTTTCCGGAATATGTTTTATCTGTTCCCTCTAAGCGGATGGTACATGCATTAGAGATCGGCATACGAGGATATTTTCTTCGGTTATATACCTTCGGATTGGATTCAATATGCAGTTTATACTGACCTTTTTCACCCTGTCTGACCGGATGGATCTCAATGTCATCCCAGTAATACAAGACATTGTCAACTACAATATGCAGTTTACATAACTCATGTTTATTCTTCTTGTCAACAAAGTCTTTCACTCCACTTTCTGCGGTTACAAAGAGATCTTTGCCACTGCAGTCCGCAACTTCGCCTGCATACTCTTTTTTACTGCTGTCATCATTTAATGCAATCGTGATCTTCATGCCAGGTTTTACATCCTGTACCCCCATGAATCCGCCGACGCCCAGCTCCTCCATAAGTTTGCCGACAACACTCTCAATATCCAGTGCACTCTTGGCACTTGCCTCGTATTTGCTCAGCATCGTCCTGGTCGTCAGTTCCGCACCATTGATGCTCTGTGTCATGACTTCCATGACTTCGCCGACCTGCTGCATATTGTCCGTCAGTGTCTGATTGGATGTCTCCACTTCTTTGACTGCGCTGTCTACAACCTTTATATTCTCTCCAAGGCTTGTCGCATCGTTCGTAATATTGGTCACACTCTGGTTGACATTCGATACTTTTTCAATATTGACCTGGATCAGTTCCACGGTCTCTGAGATGGACTTCATCATCTTCTCGGAAATTGCTTCGAGTCTTGACAATGCTTCCATAATACTGTTGGAGGAAGCCTGTGTTCCACTGCTCAGCTCGCGGATCTCATTGGCAACTACCGCAAATCCCTTGCCGGCTTCTCCGGCTCTCGCTGCCTCGATGGATGCATTTAAAGCAAGTAAATTTGTCTTTGAAGTGATACCTTCAATCGTACTGGTCTCTTCTTTTACATTCTTAAACTCAGCCTTAAAGTCCTCAAGCACCTGCTCTACTTCTTTGGAAAGTGCCGCCATCTTATTGGTGATCTCCACCACCTCAACCAGCTCTTCCGCGCTGATATTGGCATGATCCACCGATGCCCCGATGAGCTGTACCACCTGCTCCATGAGACCGGCAACATTTTTTACCTGCGTATCGATCACATTGGTCATCTCAACAGAGGAAAGTGTTTTATCATTGAGCACTCCATTGTTATCCGCAAGATTTTTCATATCATTCATGACATCATTAGCGCCGGTGCGGTTCTCATCTGCAAGTTCCCTCACAACCGTTACACCGTCCACGATCTCATTGCTCGCCTCTTTGACCTGCTCCACAGTCTGTACGACGCGCGCCAGATTAGATTTGATAGAAGCCGTCAATGCACCATCCGATTGTACCAGATGGGCGATTGCCATATTGGTACATCCATAACAGCAGATCACAATTGCAAACTGCAGGACACATTCCTCGCTTGCAACGAAATCCATCATTCCTTTTGCCAGACCTTTATACAGGTTACTTGAAATCAGTACAAACAATGTGATAACCATCATCGTACGGATAAACTTCGGATCTTTATAAAGGATCAGAATGCATACTAACGGTAAAATAAATACATAAGAAACTTCATCTAAAGATGTCCACGCAATTACCGCATAAAATATCAGGTAGCCAAGTCCTACCACCCATTTATACCGCAGACTGTCAGCATGCTTAAATCTCAGTAAGATCCTGCCGCCAAGATACGACAGCCAGCCTGCAACAAAAAAGCCTGCAAAATACGCTTCCTTTAACTGTCCCCTGCCGACTTTTATTCCGTAAAACACGGACGCTATCAGCAAAAGTACAAACCACGTGATACTCGCCCTCTTGTTTGCTTTCGCAATAAAAAAACTCTCATCATAATCCTGCATAGCTTTTTATCCTCTCTGTAAAAATTCACGATACACTCTTGTTCCAGTGTATCACAAATAAAGGGGAATAGCTAGAAATTATGCCAGAAATCTGTCCGGACCTGATTTTAACATGTTACTGTTCACTCGTACCTCGTTCCAGTAACGGATTTTGCTGATGCTTCGCATTCCAAATCGGCAAAATCTGCTGCCACCACTGTATCATATTAAGCGCTCCTAAATAAAAAGCACGTCTTTTACCCATCTCCTTCTCATCAGCGATACCAGCTATCAGTCCGAAATCCGGTTCAGTGTGAAATCATCCACTGTTCCCCAGCTGCCCACGTTACACTGAAACCGTACCCCGATCTTAACCGTTCCATCCGTAACCTTAATCTCCCTGATCGTCGGATTCTGCCAGTCATTGTAGGTGGTCAGCATAAACGGAGCCGTCTGCCCGCCATCTGCAGTCACTGCATACAGTTCCATGGACGCATCCGATGACATATCACCGCCCTGTGAAAATACAGACAACTGATACGTTCCATTCTCCAGACCGGTCACTTCCTGCTCAATGGAAAATTCCATATCTGAATCCCCGGACCAGAAGTGAAATGCGGTCTCACCGGAATGTGCATCATCCGCTTTTACCTGATAATCAGTCGGATCGGCTTCCCCTTCATAAGAGACTTTCCACATTGAACGGTTTTTATCTTCAAAACCTGGATTGACCGCATAATTTACCATTTCCACTTCCACATGCGCGGTAACAGTGGTTTCCTCTTCCAATGCCCCTTCGATCTCATAACTGCCGGCTTTCGTGGTATCGATTGCCTTCATCTGTGTCTCATTCCAGCTTACAGATTGTTTTTTATTCTGTGAACGGTCATTGTATACAACATCAATACTCTCCGGCAGAACCAGCTCTTCGCCTACATTGCAGGAGACGTAAACATCCGGGATATAGTCAACTGCAAGCGGCGCTGTTGCGCCATATTTTAAATACTTAAATACATTCAAAGAAGCCAGTGGGTGTCCGGTAAAATCAAACATTGCCTGATTGTCCCAGGAACAGCCCCCATAGTATAACCCTGCATCATCCGGGTCATACTCAGCCGAATAACTGCTTGCCCAGCCGCTTCCGTATTTCTCCCACAGAGCGGAATTATCCGCATCGGCTGATCCGACAGGGATCCATGTGCCTTCCCAGTAAAAGACACCTTCCACTCCGGCCTCATTTGCGGCTGCACAGATATCATGGATCACTGTTGCCTGACTCTGTACCGTTGCACCGTAACCGTCTGTCAGGTCATCGGTTCCTTTCAGGCTGTTGCCAAAACCGTCTCCATCCTCAGATGTATAACAGTAAGAAGTCTCTGCAATATATACTTCTTTTCCGTACTTATCCTCGATCAGTTTTGCTACGTTCTGCATATTTTCGTTGGTTCCGTCCCAGAACGGATAGAAGGAAAGACCAAACATATCATAGTCCACACTGGCATCTTTTAAATTTGCTGCCATCGTATCGATCTGGTCATTATCCTCAATGTTCGTATAATGTACGGCAACTTTAATGTCTTTTCCATAAGACTCTGCCACTTCTCTCACTGCTTTACTTCCGGAATTTAAAAGCTGCATCACGTCATCCACATCTGTTTCCCCGGACATACCGTTATTGATCTCATTTCCGATCTGCACCATCCCGACATCCACACCGGCATCTAACAGCTTTCCAAGGCTCTCTGTCGTATAATCATAGAGTGCATCACTCTTTTCATCGACTGTCATACCTTCCCATGCCTTCGGTGCATGCTGTCTTTTCGGATCTGCCCAGAAATCTGAATAGTGAAAATCAATGCAGACCTTCATTCCGTATCTGGCTGCACGCACACCAAGTTTCATGGCAGTCGTCAGATCATTGTTTCCGCCGCCATAGCCATTGCCGTTCTCGTCATACGGATCATTCCATACACGCAGGCGGATATAATTGACTCCGGACTGTGCAAGTGTCTCAAACACATCCTGCTCTTTTCCATCGTAGCCATAATACACAGCCCCGCTGTTTTCCACAGAAAGAACTGCGGATGCATCCATGCCCCGGATAAAGTCATCCGAAAAATCCGCAACCGGTTGCACAAAAATATCAGACTCCTCCGGTCCGTCCGGCAGCGTGAATGTTGTAACTTCTCCCACCGGCTCAACCACATCTTCCGATGTATTGTTCTCCTGTACTTCTGTCTGTGTTTCTGATTCCTGCTGTGTTTCTGATTCCTGCTGTGCCTCTGATACATCCGCTATCCGGGCTTCATTCTGTGCTTCTGTTGTTAAAGAAACGTCTTCTGTCTTTGTCCCTGTCGTTCCGGCAGAATCCCCACATCCTGCCAGAAGAACAGTTCCAAGACTTACGCTGACACATGCCGCCAGTAGTTTTCTGTAAACCTGTTTTTTCATAATGTTCACCTTTTCTGTGTGTGAAAAAATTTTTTCACACTCCCCTCCATTAATTTGCTCTTTTTTCCACGATTTCTCTATATTCTTAAGGTACCTGCGGCTGACTGCTTCAGCAACATTCTTTCTCTCCAATATAGCGCAATCGGTTGCGCTTTTTATTTTATAACTTTGCTGTCTTAACGTCAACCTGAGCATGCATTTTTGTGACATTTTTTCGACATTCATACTGTCATTTTGGTCAACATTAACATGTGCGATCCCGTGACATTTTTCCCATATTATGGTATAATTTTTGTTCGGCTAAATTACTTTTAATCTGATTACAGGGGAATGAAATTATGAATCTGCAACCCAAAATATTATCCAACGCTTTTTTGATCAACGGGTACACTCCCGCTGTAGATATGATTCTCGTGATCTTATGTATATTACTTTTACTGCTTCTCCGGGAGACATTTATCCGCCGCAGCAGACTTTTTCTGCTTTTTCGCACCTGCATCGCGCTTTTGCTGATTGCAGCCTTCAGCAATTCCTGCTTTTACTATACTGTACTGTATTTCGACAGTGATACCACTTTATGTATTCTGCGTGCAATATATCATTCAAGCCTGCTGCTCATTTTTTGTCTGTATGCGGCTTATTTAAAGATTTTGATTGGTATTCCGGGAAAAACAGGACATATCATGAATATTTTCCTATATTCCTTATATATCATTTTTGCCGTTGTGGATGCACTGTCACCTGTATTGGGTTACAGTTTCTACCGCGACAGCTCAGGTGCATGGCATGATAACCTTTATTTAAAACCGTTTACGATTGCTTACGGGATTTATATGGCGTTTATTTTTTTCCTGTTACTTTACTATCATAAACGCATTCCAACAAGTTTATTCCATATGCTCGTGATCGTACAGTTCATCTGTGTTTTTCTCGTCTGTGCAGAAAACCATTTTGGCAGCAATACCTTCCTTGCCATCACCTTTCTCCTGCCGATCATGGTAATCCTTTATATGGTACATGGAAGTTCTTACAGTATCAAGACAGGGGCCCTGAATGCTGATTCCCTAAACGAATATTTAAACCAGCAGGCGTCAATTCAAATTTCTACTTATTATATGTGTCTCCGTTTCGACACTGATTCCGAATATGTGATGCCGGATGAGCTTGGCAAACTTTTTTTCAACTTCTGGAACGGCTACTTTAAAAACGGACTCCTCTTCCACCCATCTACAGATTTTTTTGTTCTTGCAATTGATGTCAGTGACATCCGGAATGCAGATAAAATCGCACAGGATATGATCCAGAATGACTTTAAACGCCATTTTGAAACTTATAAACTGCCTTATAAGATCGTTATGTTCAATCATCTGGATTTCTGTGAAAACTTAGAGCAGTTTTACGAACTTTTTAACTTCTTTGCAGAACCGATGGAACTAAATAATTTCCGCTCCTGCGACACCGCCGATTATAAAAATTTTCATGATATGAAATATCTCTCGGCGCAGTTAAAGATATTGCAGAAAACGGTTCCCTTGATGACAAAAGAGTTCTTGTATACTGCCAGCCGGTCCGCAACGTAAATGCCGGCAATTATGACACCGCAGAAGCACTGATGCGTCTGAACCTGAAGGACACCGGCATGGTATATCCAAACCGGTTTATTCCGCTCGCTGAAAAGAATGGCTATATCCACAAATTAAGCATGATCATTTTAAATAAGACCTGCCGTGCGATCCGGGAATTTCAGGATGAAGGTTACCAGCTCTCCCGTGTTTCCGTAAATCTTTCCATTTCAGAGCTCTCCAACAAAATTTTATGGAAGAGTTCCGGCAGATCGTAGAAAGAAACGGTGTTGATTTTCATACCATCGCAGTGGAACTGACCGAGAGCCGCAACGATACCGAATACGAACTCGTTCTTGACCGTGTAATGCAGTTTAAATCCCTCGGTGTATGTACTTACCTCGACGATTTTGGAACCGGATATTCTAATTTTGACCGGATTCTTAGCTTAAAACTGGATGTTGTAAAATTTGACCGCAGCCTTCTTCTGATGGCAAATAAGGATGAAAATTCCCAGTTTATCCTGAACTACTTTTCCACTGCTTTTAAAAACTCGGGTACAAAGTACTCTATGAGGGTGTAGAAACCGATGAGCAGGAGACCATCTGTGTGAACAGTCACGCGGACTATCTGCAGGATTCAAATTTTCAAAACCAATCCCGATTGAAGAACTGAAAACTTTCTTTCTCCGATACAGGAATAACTTCATTTCTCCTGTATAGCAAGGTTGTTACCGTATTTTTTACAAACCAAAATGTTTTCTTTGCAAATCACTTGACATCATTATCTGATAAAGTATAATCTTTTCTAAATCATATCAGAATAGTATGAATTAAGAAAACAAGATGGAGATTATGAAAAAGGAAAGGGACAAGTTTTATGAAGAAAAAGTGATTTCAATTTTACTGACAGCCGTTTTAGCAACAGGAATGGCAGCATGCGGTTCTAACAGCAATACAGCTGGTAATTCTGCAAATAATACAGCTGACAATGCACAGAACACAGCTGAAACTTCAACAGAATCCACAGGTTCTGCTGATTCTGCTGAAAACCTGTATTAACTGTCGGCATGGAGGGAACTTATGCTCCATACACCTACCACGATGAAAATGGTACTTTAACCGGTTTTGAGGTTGATATGGCAAATGCAATCGGTGAAAAGATGGGCTATGATGTCCAGTTTGTTGAGACAGAGTGGGATTCCATCACTGCTGCACTTGATGCCGGCAACTTTGACGTTGTCATGAACCAGGTTACGATCACAGATGAGAGAAAAGAAAAATTCGATTTTTCCACCCCTTACATTTATTCCAAACCAGTGCTGATCGTAGCTGCTGACAATACTGATATCAATTCCTTCGAAGACATCAATGGTAAAAGCTGCAGAAGGTCTTACCTCAAACTTCAGCGATATTGCAAGAAGCTACGGCGCAGAGATCGTCGGACAGGATAAATTTGCACTTGCCATGGAATGTGTATTAAGTGGGAAGCCGATTGTGCGATCAACGACGAATTAACTTACGCATACTGGAAACAGCAGAAAGGCGGCGAGGACTCCACCAAGATCGTTGCTGAAACTGATAATGTCAATTCCAGTGCCATTATGGTGAAAAGGCAATGACGAGCTGATTGAAAAACTCAACTCTGCCATTGATGAATTATTAGCGGACGGAACCGTCAAAGAAATTTCCGAAAAATATTTTGGCATGGACGTATCACAGCCATAATTTTGTTACAGGAGAAAAATCATGGGATCATATGCATACCTGACAGCGGGTATTATTACAGCAAGACAAGCGGAACTGATGAAAAATGCATTCTGGCCAATGCTAAGACAGGGTCTGCTTTACACGATTCCCCTGACGCTCGTATCCTTTGCGATCGGCGTCATCATTGCCGTGCTGTGTGCGCTTTTCATTATCAACAAAATACCGGTATTAAAACAGATCGCCGGAATCTATATCTGGGTATTCCGCGGAACCCTCTGCTGGTACAGTTATTTATCATGTACTGGGGTATCTGTAATCCCCTTGGCATCAACAAGTTGGGTTGCCTGTATCTCGGCACTCTCCTTAAATGTAGGTGCCTACTCCGCAGAGACGATCCGCGCGGCAATCCTTTCCATCAATAAAGGTCAGTGGGAGGCAGGCTATTCCCTCGGAATGAGTTATCAGCAGACATTCCGCCGTATCATCATTCCGCAGGCTGCTACCGTATCCATACCACCGCTTTTAACACCTTTATCGGTCTTGTCAAGGATACTTCCTTGCATCTACGATCATGATCGGTGAGATGTTCCGTAAAGCACAGGAAGCCGCAGCAAGCTCACTCGAATACCTTTGGATCTATATCGAAGTTGCACTCATTTACCTTCTTTTCTGTACGCTGTTGACCGGACTGCAGAAATGGATTGAGAAAAACTGCGTGTCGGAAAGTAGAGGTATCATATGTATTCTTTAGATAACATTTATAAATCATTTGACAATAATCAGGTCTTAAAAGGTGTCTCCTTAGAGATTCCGAAAAATAAAACCACCGTCCTGATCGGGCCATCCGGTTCCGGCAAGACAACATTGCTGCGCTGTATTAATCTGCTTGAGATCCCGGATAGCGGAACCGTTACTTTAAACGGTTCTTCCATGTTCTTTCAAGAGGGACAGAAAGTAAAGTACAGCGGCAACGAGATCCGGAATATCCGCATGAAAACCGGTATGGTATTCCAGAACTTTCAGCTTTTCCTCACAAAACGGTGCTGGAAAATATTATGGAAGGTCCTATCACCGTCTTAAAGAAAGACCGAAGTGAATGCGAAAAGAAGCGTTATCTCTTTTAGAGAAAGTCGGTTTATCCGATAAGCGCGACGCTTATCCGGGACAGCTCTCCGGCGGCCAGCAGCAGAGAATCGCCATCGCAAGGGCACTCGCCATGAAACCGGAACTACTTCTTTTGATGAGCCTACCAGCGCCTTAGACCCGGAACTTGAAGTGGAAGTTTTAAATATCATCCGCAGACTGGTTGACGAGAAACAGACCATCGTGATCATTACACACAAGATGTCTTTCGCAAGAGAAGTGGCAGATAAAGTTGTTTTCTTCGATGAGGGAAAAATCTTAAAGAGGGAACTTACACCGAACTTGAACAGAGTAACATTCCAAGGATCACACAGTTCTTAAATATGTTGAACTAAACAATAGACCGCCTCACAGGAAACCTATTGTCATGAATAAGTAAAAATCCGTGCAGGATCAGTTTTGATCCGCACGGATTTTTGCTGTCAGCCTATCTACGCTCCAGATAATCATTATTATGATAAATCTTTTATTTTCCACAGCGCACTGCATTTGAAGCAGTTCCTTTCACCGATGTTTTTCCGGCATTTTTACGGCTCTTACTTTATAGTAATATGTTTTTCCTTTCTTCGCTTTGCCGTCTGTGTAAGAAACAATAGTGCCCTTTTCAGCGTCTTTATCTTTTGATATTTTCCTTTTGGATGTTGCACGGTAGATCTCGTATCCATCTGCACCTTTTACCTTCTTCCAGGTTAATTTTACCTTGGACTTCACACGTTTTGCCTTAACCGCAGTCACCTTCTGCGGGCTGGTCGCAGCCTTGATCACATTGGAGTACTTTCCGGTTACCGTCTTTTTACCGCTTTTCCTGTATGCACGCACTTTATACTGATAAACCGTTGCTGTTTTGAGCTTTTTATCCGTATAGGTATTAGTTTTACCGTTGCAACCTTCTGATATTTTTCGTTGATTTGTTATAACGGTATATCTGATAACCATCTGCTTTCTTTACTTTTCCATGTTAAGCGGATGGAAGTCTTCGTTGCCCCGAACTGTTTGAAGCCGGAAACCTGTGCAACTGTCGTTTTATCTGTATTACCCGGTTTCTCTGTATTTTCCGGTTTTCTGTATCTCCCGGTTTCTCCGTATCTCCCGGTTTTTCTGTATCTCCCGGTTTCTCTGTATCTCCCGGTTTCTCCGTATCTCCGGTTTCTGTCCTCCGGACACGAGTGACTGATCTGTCAGTACATATCCACATTCTGTCACATTTAACTTTGATTCATCCACATTTACAAAGCGGATATCATCAAAAACAATTTTCGACTGGATATCAACCCCATTTCCGTCTTCTGAAATGCTGTTACACCAGATTGCAAACTTCGTAACATTCTTTGGAGCAAAAGTTCCATTCTGTTTACCCTTTAATTTGTTAAATGGGATCGTAACATATTTTGCCTCTGTCGTCTTTACAAAGTCAGTCAGAAATACTTCGAAATCCTCTCCGCCGGAAACAAGCTGAACTACCAGTTTCTGTCCTTTTCCATCCGGTTTTACCCACATGCTGACCGCATTGTATTCGCTGTAATCATTTGTGCTTAAACCTTTCATACGTCCGGTCCATACTTCCGGTCCGCTCGTCTTAAGCTGATAAGTAAATGCACCTCCGTAAACACCTTCTGCTTTATGATCCTTATCTAATACAAAGGAAGAACTGCAGTTTGCTGCTGAATTTTCTGTAAAAGTTCCATTCAGGTAGTCATTGTCATCATAGTATAATTCAAAATTTTCAATGACATTCTTTGCAAGTGTTTCCTTTTCTTTTCCAAAACTGATATAGGAAACAGTCACAAGTGTTTTGCCATCTGCCACAAGGCTGATCTTACCGGTATCCGTTGTTCCAAGTGCACTCAGAATATCCGCAGACAGCACACCTTCGTAAGCACCGGATTCTTCCGTTTTCTCTGCCGTGATCGTTTTTTCTGTATTTGTATCCGGGTTTGTCAGCACAAAACTTACACTCTGTGCATTTCTCACATTTGCTTTTAAAGTAAATGCACTTGTGATTGCCATCTTAGAGAAAACATTGGCAAAATAACCTGCTGCATTTCCCTGATTTACATTTCTTACTTCTTTCTGGTCTGCATTTCCGTAAAAGTTTGTTCCATTCGCAAAAACAGAAGATTTTTCATTGTAGAATTCAATAAACTCGTTGATCAGTTCCTGTCCGTGGGTATCATCATATTTATATGGGACATAAAAGTTGGTGTCTCCAAAATTTGCCCACAGTAAGAAGTACGGCATTCCGGTGTCAACTGCCACCTGATTAACCTGTTTGTACCAGTTGTGTCCTGCGATCGGATTTCCTTTTACTAAAATTCCTTCATTATCCGATCCATCGGCTTTCATCACCCTTACACCGGTTTCGGAAATTGCAGCTACTTTTCCTTTTGCGTCTGCAATATTCTTTACCACCTGACAGGTTTTCTTTAAATTGTCCACAAACTCGCCGGAATATTCTGCCGGATAAGTATTGTAATCATCATAGTAATCAAATGCAACGATATCCACACAGTCATCGCCCGGATAGCGGTCCATATACTCTTCCTCTGAAGTTAACGGACCATTTGGGGAATATACATAAATAAAGTTGTGTACTCCCTTTGATGCCAGATAATCCTGTGTGTACTGGAACAGCGCACGGTATGTCTCTTTATCGGTTGTCGCAGCACCCCACCAGAACCATCCGCCTGTATTTTCATGGAATGGACGGAATAAAACAGGAATATCGCCAAGTCCGTTTGCGTAATCTGCAATGATATCAAGATAGGTTGTAAACTGCGCATTGTATTTTCCACCCGGAAGTACTTCTGCGGAGCAGTTATTGCTCAGGTCTTTTGCCTCCGAAAAATCACACTGTGAAAAATCATATTTTCTCGCCGCATCCGGTGTTGCAATGATTTTTTCATTGCTCATATTCGGCATATGGGTGGATAATGTAATGATTGCACCCTCTGCAGCTGCTGCCTTGCTGATCTCGATAGATTTCTGAACTGCATCATCTACGTTATCAATTCCAAGTTCCACGCCTGTCAGTGCCAGCGAATCGATTCCGACCAGACCACTAATACTTCCGGTCACGTCCTTTGTATCCGAATAGACACCGTCTCTGGTTGAAACATGCTTGCTTGTGTCATTCTGATGTCCGAATAATACCTGGTCAGCAGCATCCAGTCCTTTTAAATATGCATATAACGCTTTTGCTGAACCTGATGCATTCACATCCGAAAGTGTTACTTCTTCCGGCATACTGGACGTATCTGCAAGCACAGCCTCTCCTGCCGTCTCTGTGATCTCCGTATAATCGCCCGCTGCATTATACTGGGATAAAGTCAGGTTATCCAGATATACGCTTCCCAAAAAGGCAGTGCTCACACCAACTGTTCCAATCATCAGATCCGTGATCTTTGCAGTGTTTGGTGAGAATTTGACAGTGACCACTGCTTTCTTATATCCGTCACCGAGATCTGACGTTTCGATCTTTGCTTCTTTGTTGATGATCTCCACATCATCTGCTCCGTTTTTTGCAAAAATCTTTGCCTTAAAAGAACCGTCAAAAGCTTCCGGATAGATCATTTCATAGCTTAAAACATTATAAGCCGATACATCGAGTCCTTCTGCAAACGACTTTTTAATCTTTGCCTCACTCCATGTAAAACCTTCACAACCGGTATAATCGAGATCTGCCTTTAACATTTTGCTTCCCTGAAATTCAGCTACACTGATTCCTACCGCATTGTCGTACTGCCAGCCGCCTTCCTGCTCCCAGCCTGCACTGCTTCCTGTCTCTGCAGATTCAAAATCATCGATCACACTCGGATCTTTTGCAGGCAGTTCCGGCTGCGCTTCTGCCACACCGCTTAATGTAACATTGGAAAATGTACATGTTCCTGAAAAGCCCTGACCAATCAGTCGGAAATATACACCTTTTAAATCATCTGCATCCTTATCCTCAAACTTGATCGTAATCGTTGTTTTATGTGTATCTTCTGAAAAACTGCTCTGCTGTAAATACGGGATATCCTGACTGTCTGTCCATGTCCACTCACTTCCCAGCTTCACGATACCCTGAACCTTTAAGTAACTTTCCCCGGTACCCAATGATGCGTACGCCTCATCATCCAGTGTAATATCTGCTTTCATTGTGAAATCTTTCGTTGTCACACAATCTGCAATACTTTCATCATAAGTGATCATTGGCGGATTATCCCAATCCTCTGTTGCAAGATCCAGTTTGTCTTTTGTTACTGTGTTTGTCCCGGTATAAAACACACTCGCTTCTGCCGCATAGACATACTCGTATCCCCCTGCAAAATTGCCGCTTGAAAACGCAACTGCAGCCGCTAAAAGAGCGGCTGCAAGTCGTTTTCCCATAAAACGTTTTCTCATAAACTTACCTCCAATACATTTATTAGCTTTATGCACTTTGTCTTTTAATTATATGTTACTTTAAAAAACATTGTCAATTAAGCTTATATTAGTTTGTAAATTTTCAGAGTTTTTACTTAATTTTTGCTTTTTTAAGTTGTTTTATGAGATTAAAATTGTATACTTTTACTTTATAAATTCAGATAATAAATTTTACTCTAACTCAATCCAGTCCAACTTCAGTTCCGGTGTCACATACTCTGCTTTCAGTTCATAATACCCCGGCATAAATTTCACACGGCACATCCGCTGTGTCAGGAAACGCTCTCCGGTTCCACCTGTCTGGACGGTTGCCATCAGTTCTCCATTCAGATACAGATTGGCAGCTCCCTGTGCTAATCCTTCCACCGGGAAACAGAAATGTGCATTAACGTTTAAAATGCTTTCTTTTTCCACATAAAGGACTGTGTTTTCAAACTTTCCTGCCTCAATCCGGTTTCCGCTCTGCAGTGCACAGACCTGCTTTCCGTCTGTATTTACTGCTTCTTTTGCAGTAACTGTAAGCAGTGGATCAAAATCTTTTAACGGACGTTTCATCACAGGTGTTCCAAGCAGGAAACGGCAGATGTTTTTCGCACAGCGCTGTAACTCTCCAACAGTGAGTTTTCCCGCCTCCAGCGCTTCTACGGTATCATCGCCCGCTGCGTTGATGGCAGCACCATTATTGTTGACTACCATGTATAAGTCATTCTGTGCACGAACCATGAATGAGGTGTATCTGCGGTCTGCCTCCCCGCCGTTTACAACGTCATTCATCTTTGCCCACCAGTCTGTCATAACAATTCCCTGATATCCCCACTCGCCACGCAGGATCGTCGTATTTAAGTCATAATTGGATGCCGTCCAGTGTCCGTTGACCGGGTTGTAAGAGGTCATGATCGAATTTGCATTTCCCTCTTTCACGGCAATCTCAAAGCCTTTCAGATAGATTTCACGGAGTGCCCGCTCAGATACAACGGAGTTTACATTATGTCTTTCCGTCTCCTGATTATTCGCTGCAAAATGTTTCACGGTCGCAGAAGAACCGGCACTTCGGATTCCCCTTGTCATTGCCGCCGCAAACTGTCCTGTCACAAGCGGATCTTCACTGAAATACTCAAAGTTACGTCCATTTAATGGATAGCGGTGGATATTGATCCCCGGTCCAAGCAGGGTGTCGATCTCGTTTCCAACTAATTCCCTGCCTTCCATCTGATATAATTCTTCCATCATTGGAATATTAAAGGAACATGCAAGGAGTGTTCCGATCGGGAGCTGTGTTGCCTTTAATCCGCTCTCCATACGGATGCCGGACGGGCCATCGGATGCGCAGGCAATCGGGATGCCATAACCATGCAGGCTGTCGCTGACACCGCCAAATGCGGATGCTGTACCCGGTGTTACCTTCGGGCTGCTCATTCCCTCGCCGCGGACGATCACGGCTAACTCCTCGTTGGTAAACTGTGCTACAAATGCGTCCAATTCTTCTTCCACACTGCTGCCATTTTTGATATTCTCTGCAACCGCCTGTAAGGTAATTCCTTTATTTCCGGTCTGTGGCAGTTCTTTTGGCAGACGGCTTTTGATCCGCTCTGCCAGATCAACCATCTGCTGTGGTGCTTTTTCATATGCACGGGCAAACACCCCGTCCTCCTTTTGTCTGCCTGTCTTAAGACGCAAAAATTCTTTTGTCGGCGCAAGCGCCTCCTCCAACTCCTCTGTGACGATACAGGAAGAAACCTCATAACCGCCTTTTCCGTCCACATTGGCTTTTTCTGTGCATCTGACGCTGTTTCCAACATAGATCTTATACAGACCTTCCTCTAAGACATAGCAGGACTTATGACCAGTCACACCGCTGTCGTCATAGGAAGCAAACCGGCTTACCGGAATGGTAAGTTCAAGTACTTCCTCCTCGCCCGGAGCAAGCAGTTTTGTCTTTGCAAATCCGCACAATACCTTTGCCGGTTTTCCAAGCTGTCCCTGTGGGGCGGACACATAAACCTGTGCAGCCTCTTTTCCGGCTGCTGCCCCGGTATTTTTCACACGGATACTGAGTGCGATCTTTGCATCTTTTCCATTTCCTGTACTCTCCGCTTTTACCGTCTCCATGGAAAATTCCGTATAAGATAAACCGAAACCAAACTCATACATTACTTTTTCCGGTGCGAATGTCTCAAAATAACGGTAGCCGACATAGATATCTTCCGCATAAATATTTTCTGTCTTACTTCCAAAATGGTCTGCTGCCGGGTAATCAGAAAGTTTCTCCGCAATCGTATCCGTCAGTTTTCCGGATGGTGTCACTCTGCCCGATAACAGATCTGCAACGGCGTTCGCGCCTTCCATACCACCCTGCCAGATGTAAAAAATCGCTTTGATGTGATCCTGATATGCCGCATCTTTCGTCCAGCTCATATCAATGATGTTAGACACATTTAAAAGCACTGCCACTTCGTCAAAATATTTTGTTACGATGCGAAGATTTTCTTTCTCCCGTTTTGTCAGAAGATAACTGCCTTCCGTGTCCTCGTAATCTTTATCCTCACCGGCAGTTCTTCCGATCAGAAAAATAGCTTTTTCAGACTTTTCTGCTGCGCGGCGTGCGATCTCGTCGGTGATTTCCATCTCTGCCTGATGCCACGGCTCTGCCGCCCAGCCACCGCCTCCGTTGTCAAACGGATGCTCCTTTAACCATTCTTTATAGATTTCTACCAGTTCCTCATTTACAGGGAAAACATTATTTTCTTTGATTCCGTCTAAAATATTTTTGACATACGGCACATTGACCGCCCCGCCTGAACCGGTTCCACTCCGGTAATACTCAATCTGGCTTCTCCCGAAAATAGAAACTGTCTCATCCTTTTTGACCGGAAGCATATGCCCCTCATTCTTTAAAAGCACGGCTCCCTCTGCCGCTGCCTCTCTGCAGTATGCTGCCAGTTCCGGCAGCGGAACACCGATTCCACTGTTACCCATGATAATCCTCCATTTTAATCTCCATTCTTGCGCTGTCTTTCAATGAAAACAACGTTTTCATTTGCATCTCAAGTTTGTGCGTAAGCACAAATCTTGCGTGTGAAAATCTTATTTTTCACACTATATATCTGTTGTTATCTTTTCAGCCTGTCATTGTTTTTGTCCATGATTGTTTTTCGCCTGATTTCAGTCAATTTTCAGTATTAATCCTAAAATACGCTTTGCGCAGATCTCCATCTCTTCTCTTGTCAGTACTCCTGCCTCTTTCGCGCGGAGCAGGCTCTCCGGGAATCCACATGCCATCTTGATGTCATTTCCCGCTTTTACTTCTTTATAATGCTCGCCGCTTGTCCACCAGTCGGTCGTGACCATGCCCTGATAGTTCCACTCACCTCTTAAGATGTCCTCTAAAAGTTCACGGTTTTCAGAAGTTCTGTGTCCGTTTACGATATTGTAAGATGACATAATGCACCACGGATCTGCCTCTTTTACGATAATCTCAAACGCCTTTAAATAAATCTCCCTTGCTGCCCGCTCGGACACTCTGGAATCGCTTTCCTTACGGTTTGTCTCCTTATTGTTGCATGCAAAATGTTTGACCGTCGCGGCAATATGTTTTGACTGGATTCCCTTTACCATTGCAGATGCCATTTTCCCGGTCAGATACGGGTCTTCGGAATAATACTCGAAGTTTCTTCCGCAAAGCGGACTTCTGTGGATATTGACCGCAGGCGTCAGCCAGACGGCAATGTTATTTTCCTTCACCTCAGCGGCACCTGCTGCACCAACCTGATATAACATATCCGGGTTCCAGGTACATGCTAAAAGTGTCGCACACGGCCACGCCGTCGTAACTACGCCGCATTTTTTCTCAATGCGGAGTCCGGCAGGTCCGTCCGCCGTCATAATATTCGGGATTCCATACTCCGGCATATTTCCAAATCCAAATGTATTTGCCACACCGGTATTCGGCTGTCCGCCTAAAATATGCGCAAGTTCCTCATCCGTCATCTGTGTCACAAATTCATCCAGCGTGATCTTTCCTTCTGCAACTTCCATAAAAATATGTGCGTCTTTCTTATACGGCTGTGACCAGATCTGATGTCCCGGCAGTGCGCGGACAGCCGGTGAAAATCCATCGCTTTCCTCCCTCGGAACACGTTTGATTGCGGAGTAATCCGGATCATTCGGTTCGGACTGCGGCAGTTTTTCAAAACTTCCATCGGAGAGCATGCGCTCCGCAAGTGAAGTCGGAACCAGTTTTGCGGTAAGCTGCTCTGTTACGGTATCCTCTGGCATTGTAAAACAAAATACCTGCTCTGTTTCCCGCACGGACGTGCCAAGATAAAACTGATACTTACCTTTTTCCAGCACATAGGCAGATTTCTGAATTTTTCCCAGATCATCATAGGATGCAAGCTGTGCCACCGGTGCCTCTAACGTCAGAAGCTGCGTTTCTCCCTGTGCTAACAGTCGTGTTTTTTCAAATGCTGCAAGGACTCTCTTTGCCTTTCCAAGTACGCCCTGCGGTGCCTGCGCATATAACTGCATGACTTCTTTTCCCGGATATTTTCCGGTGTTGGTCACATTGACACGCACACGGATCACCCCCTGTTTTTCTTCCGCAGATACTAACGCACACTCGAAAGTCGTGTAGGAAAGACCGTAGCCAAACGGATAATTGACGGCTTTATCAGCCCCCGGTATTGTCTCAAAATAGCGGTAGCCGACGTAGATATCTTCTTTATAATCGACATATTTTACCGATTCATGGAATGTCTCCGATGACGGATAGTCTTCCAGTTTCTTTGCAAATGTGTCGGAAAGTTTTCCGGATGGGCTGCCGACGCCGCACAGAAGCTCTGCTGCTGCGCTTCCGCCTTCCATACCCCCCTGCCATGCCATCAGCACCGCCTGAATTTTTTCATTTTCTGCAAACCAGTCCGTATCGACCATGCCGCCGACATTCATAACGACTGCCACCTTCGGGAACAACTGCTGCACCTGTTCCACCATCGCGCTCTCTTCCTTCGTCAGGTAAAAGTCTCCGTCTGGAAAAATGCGCTCTGCCTTTTCCAGCAGCGGATCTGTCTGTACCGACTCATCCATCTCCTTATCATAAGAACTCTTTCTGTCCCAGCCTTCCCCGGAAAAACGGCTGATGCAGATCACTGCCGTGTCCGTGTACGCTCTCGCTTTTTTTGCAGTTTCTTCCGGAAACGCAGGCTCTACTGTCATTCCTGGTTCTGCTCCTGCCTCGTACTGTTTTTCTACCTCTTTACGGTAATAATCAGAGAGTGCCTCATACACTTCTACTTTTTCCGGCAGCTTCTTGAATCCCTCATACAAATTTGTCGTATAAGCAACGGTTACATCTCCGCTTCCGCCACCACCCTTGACATAGTCAAAACTGCCTTTTCCAAACAGGGCGAGTTTGGTGCCTGCCTGAAATGGGAGAAGGCTTTCATTGTTCTTTAGAAGAACCATGCCTTCTTTGGCGGCTTCTTTTGATAGGGTGATGTGTGCTTTTGAGGCGGTGACTTTGGTGCCGTCAGCTCCGAGAGGGAGGTTGGGTTGATAAAGTGATCTTTGCCATTTTTCCATGATTGTGGGCTCCTTTTTGAAATATTTGGTGGGTGGGCGTTGGAGGCAAAACTCTTCCGAAGGCTGTGAGCGTTGGGGGCAAAACTCTTCCGAAGGCTGTGAGCGTTGGGGCAAAACTCCTCTTTAGGCTGTGAGCGTTGGAGGCAAAACTCCTCTTTAGACTGTGAATGTTGTGAGGCATACACAGATTTAACGAAGGCACGCTCTCGCTGCGTGTCGCTCGTAGCGGTACTAAGCGACCAAAATACGGTCGCTAAGGACCGACGGCTCCCCAGCACCTTCTTATAAATCTGTATATCCCTCGCAACAGATGCAGGTTGTTGGGGAGTTTTGCCTCCAACGGGTTCAGGTTATTGATGAGTTTTGTTTCCAACGACGTTAGGTTCCTAATGAAATTAGAAGATTTTACTTCCAACTACGTCCACTGATAAATTTTTTTACTTCTTTCCAAATAAGTTGTCTTTCTTACAACTCTCTACGTCTCTGATTATTTATCATTTTCTATGTTCTTATCATACTTACCCCACACCTTAATTTCAAGGCAGATAATGACTTGTATTTCGGTCGATATTGACTTATTATGAGCTTAACAACAAAGTTGGCAGAATCAGTCCTATCGTATTTTACAAGGACTGCCGCACATATTTTCCGGAAGGCTTTCCAACATGCCCTGCGGTCTGTACGGCGCCGGGGTGTCCGGGTAAGGTGGAGCCGTCTTACCGCTTTTTGTGTGTTCCTTAGCGGGCACATGAACAAAAAGTCATGCTGCGGACAGTTGTCCGAGCTCAATGCACTTTTGGCTTTCCATAAACGAAAAAGCGAGTTCTGGGAGCAGCATGAAATCGCCACTTTGTTCAGGTGCCCGCTTAGGAACACGAAAAAGCGGTAACCGGCTCAGCCTTACCCGGACACTCCGGCGCCATACAGACCGCAGGAAGGCTCGCCAAAACCCACGCATGCCATAAACACTTTACCTCAAAAGAAAGGAATCCCCACCACCATGACCACCCACGAAATCATCACCTCCAAACCCAAACTCCCCGTCTACTTCGACATCTACCAGTCCGACAACCAGCTCGTGCCCAGCCACTGGCACGCACACGTTGAGATTTTATACATCTCCTCCGGTTCCATGCATGTCATCTGCCGCGAGGAATCCTTCCTGCTGCACACAGGCGATATCTTTCTGGTGAATTCCGGTGACATCCATTATACCCGCACGATCGGCAGAACGGAAACCTACCTGCTGCAGATCCCGTTTGACTTCTTTAACCAGATGCTTCCCGGTTTTGCCTCCATCCGTTTTCAGGAATACTTTTCTGCGGAAAAATATAAAAATGACCCCGTATTCTGCGAAATGCGGGATCACTTACTGACCATGGGTTACTTATATAAAAATGAAAAAAATGGCTACCAGTTTTTATTTGGCAGCCACCTTCATCATTTTCTTTATATACTTTATACTTCTTACGTCCTGCCACAGTCACAGAGTACCGTCTCGCAGGATACCAAAACGCTCACAAGGCTGAAAGATATCATAACTTATGTGGAAAGGCATTATATGGAACCGCTCTCCCTCTCGGATATCTCAGACCGTTTTGCACTCAATCCCGAATACTTCTGCCGTTTCTTTAAGAAAAACATGGGATTCACCTTCTTAGAATACGTCAACATGGTACGGCTTTCCCATATTTATTCTGACCTCATGCAGACCGGCGACAGCATTACACAGATCATGGAACGCCACGGTTTTATCAACTATAAGGTATTCAACCGTATGTTCAAAGAAGTATACGGCTGTCTGCCCTCGAAAGTCCGCCATCAGTAACCAACCGGCTGTCTGCCTTCAGATGCCCGTCATTAATAACCGATCGGCTGATCCTTGCTTCCCACCTTAAGACGTGCCATAGCACGCGCTAATGAGGCTTTGGAGCGATGATACTCTTCAATGCTCTGTTTCTGGCGAAGCTGTTCTTCCGCACGCTCTTTTGCTTCCTGCGCACGTCTTACATCGATCTCCTCCGGTGATTCACAGGTGTCTACAATGACTGTTGCACGGTTGTTGATGATCTGCGCAAACCCGGTTCCCGTAACACCGTAGATCGTGTTTCCGTTTTCCTCTAAGATACGGATCTCTCCGACCTCCACGGCAAACACCATATTTTCATGGTGCGCCTGGATCGCCTTTAAACCATCATGGAGCGGCAGGACTACCTGTGCACATCTTCCATCGTAAAATACCTTATCACAGGCAATTACTTTTAAGCTAAATGTATTCATGTTCCTCCCTCCTAGCTGGCGGAACCGGTATTACCCATTGTCTTTGCCCGCTCAATGACATCCTCGATCGTTCCTACGTTAAAGAAAGCAGCTTCCGGATATTCATCCATCTCACCGTCAACGATCGCCTTAAATCCGCGTACGGTGTCTTTTAACGGCACATATTTGCCCGGTACACCGGTAAAGTTCTCTGCAACGTGGAACGGCTGGGATAAGAACTTCTGGATCTTTCTTGCACGGTAAACAACAAGTTTATCCTCCTCGGAAAGCTCTTCCATACCAAGAATTGCAATGATATCCTGTAACTCTGTGTATTTCTGAAGGATCTCCTGAACACGTCTTGCTGTCTCATAATGCTCTTTTCCGACAACATCCTCCTCGAGGATACGGGAGTTTGACTCCAACGGATCAACTGCCGGATAAATACCCTGCTCTACGATCTTTCTGGAAAGAACGGTCGTTGCATCCAGATGTGCGAATGTCGTTGCAGGCGCCGGGTCAGTTAAGTCGTCTGCAGGCACATAGACTGCCTGTACGGAAGTAACGGAACCGTTTTTGGTTGATGCGATACGTTCCTGTAATTCACCCATCTCAGTTGCTAAAGTCGGCTGATAACCAACGGCTGACGGCATACGTCCTAACAGAGCGGATACCTCAGAACCAGCCTGTGTAAAACGGAAAATATTATCAATGAATAAAAGCACGTTCTGATGCTCCTCATCACGGAAATATTCTGCCATGGTAAGTCCTGTCTCAGCAACACGCATACGTGCTCCTGGCGGCTCGTTCATCTGACCAAACACTAAGGCTGTCTTTTCGAGTACGCCGGATTCTTTCATCTCGGACCAGAGGTCATTACCCTCTCTTGAACGCTCTCCGACACCGGTAAAAATGGAATATCCGCCGTGCTCGGTTGCAATGTTACGGATCAGCTCCTGGATCAATACCGTTTTACCAACGCCGGCACCACCGAACAGACCGATCTTACCACCTTTTGCATACGGTGCTAAAAGGTCGATGACCTTGATTCCTGTTTCAAGTACCTCAACGACCGGACTCTGATCCTCGAAAGATGGCGGATCTCTATGGATACACCAGTGTTTCTCTCCCTCTAAAGTCTTGCCGCCGTCTAAGGTATCTCCTAATACATTGAACAGACGCCCCAATGTGCCCTGTCCGACCGGAACCGTAATGCCGCTTCCCGTAGCAACAACTTCCATGTCCTTGTGAAGTCCCTCACTGGCAGCTAACATAATACAACGTACTGTGTTATTGCCGATGTGCTGTGCAACTTCCATGACACAGCGTTTTCCGCCGTTGTCTACTTCAAGCGCATCTTTGATAAACGGAAGGTCATTATCTTCAAATTCAACGTCTACTACAGGTCCCATGACCTGCACGATTTTTCCTGTTTTCATTCCGCTTTCACATCCCCTTCCTATTTTTTCTTCTTTTTCTTCTGTGCCTTCGCACCGCCGATTACCTCTGTGATCTGCTGGGTAATCGCAGCCTGACGCACACGATTGTATTCAATGGACAAAGTCTGCAGCATCTCTTTTGCACTGTCTGTTGCCGCCTGCATCGCCATCATTCGTGAATTGTGCTCACTGGCAAATGACTCCACGAGTGCACCGTAAATAAATCCGTTGACATAGTTCGGCACCACATGCTCTAAAATATCCTGCATGGTCGTATCTGCCTTGATCTCCTCCTGATAAATATCAACAGGAGCTTTCCCCATGAAATCCTCTTTTACCAGTGGAAGCAGTTTCATCATTTCCGCTTCCATGGAAAATGAATTCTCCATTTTCGTATAAATGATGTATACCTCATCCAATTCGTTGTTATTGTATAACTCCAGAATACGTTCTGTGATAACTCTGGCTCTGTGCAGGGAAGGATTTTGCACCGTATATTTAAACTCGGTATCTACCTCTAACCCTTCCTTGGTAAAATACTGTCTTCCAAGCTCTCCGACGACGAACAGTTTGTTGTTTTCGCCCTGCTCAAACAGTTCATGCGCCATTTTAATGACGTTATGGTTGTACGCACCTGCCAGTCCCTTATCTGCAGTGATCACAATGTATCCCCTGCGTTTTTTGTCGTCCGGAATCTCCTCGCGCTGGTCAAAATACCGGCTCTTAGCATCCGGAATATGACGGAGCAGTCGTGAGATTGCAGACTGTAACGCATAGAAATACGGCTCTGTATTTTCGAGCTTCTGCTTTGCACTTCTTAACTTTGCAGAGGAAATCATATACATGGCACTCGTGATCTTCATCGTATCCTGAATACTTTTCATTCGTTTCTGAATTTCCTTGGTATTTGCCATGCTCTATCACCTGCTCTTAAATTCTTTGACTGCCTCTACGATCTTTTCTGTAATCTCATCATCCAGCACTTTTTTCTCGTTGATGGCATCAACGACATCCTTATGCTCAATCTTAAAGAAATCAAGTAATCTACCCTGGAACTCTTTCATCTGTTTGATATCCACATCCAAAAGCAGACGTTTGTTTGCTGCAACCAGTGTAATTACCTGATCTGCGAGGCTCATCGGATGGCAGAGCGGCTGTTTTAAGAGCTCCATCAGTCCTTTACCATACTGTAACTGCTCTTTCGTCATATCATCCAGATCGGAGCTGAACTGTGTAAATACTTCCATTTCACGGTACTGTGCCAAATCGATACGAATCGTACCGGATGCTTTTTTCATTGCCTTTGTCTGTGCCGCACCACCTACACGGGATACGGAAAGACCTACATTGACCGCCGGTCTCATACCGGAGTTGAACAGATCACTCTCTAAGAAAATCTGACCGTCTGTAATAGAAATAACGTTCGTAGGAATATAAGCGGAAACATCGCCTGCCTGTGTCTCAATAATCGGCAATGCGGTAATGGATCCTCCGCCTAATTCATCGCTTAACTTACTGGAACGCTCTAATAATCTTGAATGTAAATAGAATACGTCTCCCGGATATGCCTCACGTCCCGGTGAACGCTCTAAAAGTAATGACAGTGCACGGTATGCCACTGCATGTTTGGAGAGATCATCATATACGATCAGGACATCTTTTCCTTTGTACATGAAGTACTCTGCAAGTGCTGTTCCTGCATACGGAGCGATGTACTGTAAGGATGCAGATTCACTCGCTGTCGAGGAAAGCACGATGGAATAATCCATGGCACCGTTCTTTGTCAGTGTATTCACCAATTTTGCAACCGTAGATGCCTTCTGACCGATTGCAACGTAAATGCAGACAACATCTTTACCTTTCTGGTTTAAGATGGTATCTACTGCGATCGATGTTTTACCGGTCTGACGGTCACCGATGATCAGCTCACGCTGTCCACGTCCGATCGGAAACATGGAGTCGATTGCAAGGATACCTGTCTCCATTGGCTGTTTTACGGACTGTCTGTCTACGATACCCGGTGCTTCCTGCTCGATGGCACGGTAATCATCTGCTTTGATCTCACCTTTTCCATCGATCGGGGCTCCAAGGGCATTGATAATTCTTCCAAGATAAGTATCACCTACCGGAATACCTGCTTTTTTCTTAGTTCTGGTTACTTTCGTTCCCTCTTTGATCTCTGTGTCTTTACCAAAAATAATACAGCCTACCTGATCACGTTTGATATCCTGTACCATTCCGCGGACACCGTTCTCAAAGATAACGATCTCACCATACATCGCATGCTCAATACCATAAATCGTTGCGATACCATCACCAACCCAGATGACAGTTCCGACTTCCTGGTCTTTGCTTACCATGTCATAGTTCTCTATCTCTGTTTTCAGGATAGATATAATCTCTTCTGAACTGATAGAACCCACGTTATCACCTCCACGCTAATCTTCTCTCTAACCGATTTAAGCGCCCTTTCATGCTGTAATCTTCTTCTATATCTCCTACCCGCAGTACAAATCCACCGATCAGTTCCGGCTTCTTTTCCAATGCAAGCGCAACTTTATCTTTCTGATATTTCTTTGCAAGATATGCCTTCATCTGTGCCACTTCATCCTCTGTCGGCTCTAAGACATACTCCAGTTTTGCCTGAAGGATACCATTTTTCTCCGCTTCCACTACATCATATGCGGCAAAAATTTCCTCAAGGAGATCTGCCTCACCGTAATCGCAAACCACCTTCAGAAAATTTTTCATTGATTCCGGAAAAATCCGGTCGATCAGCTTATGTTTGTCCTGTTTTGACACAACCGGGCTTTTTAAACTCTTCGGCAGATCCTGGGTCAGAGAAAGAATCTCTTTTGTCTCATCAACAGCTTCTCTTGTCACACCAAGTTCTAAGAGAACCGTTGCATAATTATTTGCTGTCTGCGTCATTCACACCACCTGCTTTTGTCAAAAACTGTTGATACAGTAACCGGTTATTCTCGTTCGTACTTGCCTCACCAAGTACTTTTCCTGCTGCTGCCACTGCAAGAACTGCAATCTGTGACTGAAGATCCTGCACAGTTTTGTCACGTTCGAGTTCCACGGTCTTATGGGCATTCTCGATGATCTTTTCTGCTTCCGCATCCGCCACATTGATTCTGTTCTCATACTCTGCCTGTGCACTCTTACGAGTTTTCTCAAGCAGTTCTGCAGATTCCTCATGCGCCTGTGCAAGCATTCCCTCATACTGTTTCTTTAAGTCTCCCGCTTCTGCCTTTAATTTGTTGGCATCTGCGATCTGACCTTCGATCATCTGCTTACGCTGCTCCATAACATTCGTGACAGGACCAATTAAAAACTTACGAAGTCCCAGATACAGAACGATCAGGTTAATGATGGTAAAGACGACGTTCCAATCTATTCTTAATAATTGCATTCTCTACCAGACCCTTTCCTTAACCTAAGAATAAGATAATTAAAATTGCAACAACCATACCGAAAATTGCAGTACCTTCGGCAAGTGCACAACCAAGTAATAATGCTTTTGTAATCTTTCCGTCTGCTTCCGGCTGTCTTGCGATAGCGTCTGTTGCCTTAGATGTTGCAAGACCGATACCGATACCTGCTCCAATACCTGTTAATGCTGCGATTCCTGCTCCAATTGCGATTAATGATGTCATGATAAATTTCTCCTTTTTTGTTTTTACTTTTTTTACTCGATGCTTTCCTTAATAAATAAGGATGTTAAAAATACAAATACATACGCCTGAATGAATCCATCAAACAAGTCAAAATAAAGACTGAGTGGAACCGGTACTAAAAGCGGTGCCACGATCTTGATCAGCTCCATAATGACGAATGCCCCTAAAATGTTACCAAAAAGTCGCATACACAATGATAATGGACGGATAAATATCTCCAATATATTCATTGGTAACATAATTGGAATCGGTTCGGCGAAACTCTTCAGAAAACCTTTCATTCCTTTTGCACGTACTCCCGAATACTCGATCAGTACAATGCTCATCAATGCAAGCGCACCGGTAACACCGACATCCTTTGTCGGGGATTTCAGTCCAAACAGTCCGATCATATTAGCAACTGCAATATAAATTCCTACTGTCATTAAATAAGGAATATAACGTTTTCCTTCCTCTCCAAGCAAATCGTAAAAGAAGTTATGCAGTCCACCAACAACTGTCTCCACTGCCAGCTGACGTTTTCCTACGTTCTCTACACGCAGGTTTCTTCCTAAGAAAAATGCTGCTACCAAAAGAACTGCCATAATGATCCATGTCACTACCACTGATTCGGCAATCGGAATACCTCCAAATACCGGAATCGTGAATGCTGTCTCACAATTAAGTTCTTCCATCAGCGCTTTCGATAATTCCTCCGTATTCTCACTTCCCTTCTTTCCTACACTTTGCTGTATTTTATTTAAAAATTTTCCACTTGTCAATTTTTTGTCAAAGCCAAATTTTCCATTCCCATTTTGGTAATTTTATATAAATTCTATTAATGGTTTTTGTAAGTTTTTTTATGTTTTGGGAATTGAATATTTCATTTGTTTATAATTATTTTATTTTTACATTGAATTGCTTCCAAAATATAGGATAAAATACCTAAAAAAGTTTACATCTCTTATGCAATATCTTTTACGGTTCTTTAATAAATTACATATTGCGCTGCATTCCGCTATATCCCTCCCCCCAAATCACTCAAAAATTTTTCTGATCATTTATCTCAACAACTTCTCTATTGATTCTCAACCGACTATTGTCACTCGTAATTTATACTCGCACATTGATTCATCACATCATATACTAAAATAAATAGCTTATTGTACTGGAGACTTTCAATGAACACAGAGACCAGAGGAACACTTTCCCGGCGGGGTAATATTTCACAGATCACAAATGCTTTCGTGGAGGAGGTCAATGCTTTTTCCAACACTTCCACCGGATATATCATCGTATCTTATGCAGCCTCGCCCGGACAGCAATCCGACAACATCCAGATGCTCCGTTTAAATATCAACCGGAACACTGTCATCCTCGATTCATCCGGTCAGGTCATATCCCTGTCGGAAATCCGCCCGCAAACATGGATCAATGCAGTTTTCTCTTCTGCAATGACACGGAGTATCCCTCCACAGGCAAATGCATTTCTGATCATGGTACAGAGACGGCGCCCTCAAATTGAAATTGCAACCTCGATCGGCAGGATTGCAAGTATCGACGCCGCAAATGGCTTTTTGTACACCGGCAATCCAAACGACATCAACAGCCAGGTCCGCTACGTCGTCTCAAATTCCACCTTCTCCGATCCATCCGGCCGCCCGATCACACTTTCATCCCTCCGCCCCAGCCAGCGCGTCCGCATTACACATGCAACCACACAGACCGCAAGCATCCCACCTCAGACAATAGCGTTTCATGTGCAGTTATTGTAACCGAATCTTTACCAGGACTTCACACTTTTTTCAAAAATTTACCACAATTCCATCATGAACTTCGTTTACTATAAATAATGTCAAAAGGAAATAAACCTTTTTCACATAAAACAGTTTCTTTTTTTTCATAACAAAGCCAGTAAAACATCCCCCGTTTTACTGGCTCCTCCTTTTTTATTCACTGAACAAGAAGCAATCCATAAAGGGTATGGTAAATGTTCAAAATGTTTTTAAACCACTTCAAAAATTACAAAAAAATAGCGGAAAGCCTTAGTTCTACTGGCTTTTCGCTGTATTTTAGTTAATGAGACATCAGGGATTCAAACCTAAGTCTCGATGTTCAAATACTGATAGAAAGGGCATTTGCAACACATCATCTACTTAGTGTAATCATTCTGTCAAATGCTTGCTTTCCACAAAGAAAGTTTGCTTGCTAACACTTGACGGAATCACATATTCTATATAATGAATTCAGAGGTTGTTAGACACATTTGTTCTAACAACCTCTTGTTTAATCTCATCCTATTTCTTTATGAATACTTGCTTTACATATGAATTCTGTCCAAATACATATGTACCATCATTGTAAACTGTATATGGACACACCTTAACATAATATCTTTTTCCCTTTGCTAATTTTTTTATTGTATAAGTTGTCGTTGGTGAATATACAGTTTTTACTCCCTTTTTAAATTTGTAATTTGTAGAATATTGGATTCTATAACCAATCGCATTTACTGCTGATTTACACTTAACTGTCATTTGACCCTTTTTGTTATTTTTTAAAGAGCTAATAGTTCCTTTAGATAATTTAATCTGTTTTTCTGCTTGGATTTTGAAAGAATATACTGTACTTATTTCTGTACCACCTTTTGTAATATCTAAATAGTATATTCCTTTCGGCAAAGTCCTGCTCTGACTAGTTTTGAATTTTCCTGTCGCTACATTACTTTCATATTGCAAATCATTACCATTCAGTACAATTTTTCCATCTGAATTATATATACACATCCCATAATTTGTAGTGGAATCTACTGTTGCACTTAAAGTAACATGTGACTTTTTAGAAATACTAAATTTGTAATATCTGTGTGTAGTATACCATGGTGAAGGACTTGTTATTGTTCCATTATAAACTTCCTCCAACTCATAATCTTCTGCCTCATCCGTCATTGCTGCATTTACTTTTATGCTTTTAAACATAAACATACAGCAAACGCATAAAAGTATCATTAACAAACTTTTTGTCCATTTTTTATTCATGGCAAACTCCTCCTTTTTTATTTCTATTTTACCATATTTTTTTAATCATTCAACTTTATGGAATAATATTTTTATCCCCATCTATAATATAACATATCAATTACGATATCCCGATAGCAACTATCTGTTTCCTAATAGGGAAAATACTTCACCTATCACAAATAGAGCTGTCTATCTTGTTTATCAAGGTATTTGTCAAAAATTAGGTATAAAAAGCGAAAAAGGTATCATTAAAGATCCTCATTCCTTTAGAAGAAATGTTTCCACCTCCCTTGTTAATTCAAAAGGTGGTAATCTTCTAATTGCATCTGCATTATTAGGACATAGTCCAACCGTCGCAGAAAAGAATTACTTAACGGGAATCGACTTGAATCAAGCTCAAGCTGTAGCCAACCAAAGATACTTGCTAAATTAAACAAAGTGTAATCAATTTTTTTAATGTACAAAAATAAGAAGTGTTGATTTTTCAACACTTCCAATCTTTTAGCTAATGAGACATCGGGGATTCGAACCCCGGACAACTTGATTAAAAGTCAAGTGCTCTACCAACTGAGCTAATATCCCATATTTTTCTTTTGAATGCCCAGTTCCGGAATCGAACCAGAGACACGAGGATTTTCAGTCCTCTGCTCTACCAACTGAGCTAACTGGGCAAATACGATATTAAAATTTGAGTTGCGGGAATAGGATTTGAACCTATGACCTTCGGGTTATGAGCCCGACGAGCTTCCAGACTGCTCCATCCCGCGATAATAATTAATCTCTTGAAAAGAGAATGGGCAGAGGTGGATTCGAACCACCGAAGCAAATTGCAGCAGATTTACAGTCTGTCCCCTTTGGCCACTCGGGAATCTGCCCATTTAAAACGTTCAATATGAAATTGACTCATTTTAATTCTCAAAATGAATTGAGAAAAGCCGATGATCGGACTCGAACCGATAACCTGCTGATTACAAATCAGCTGCTCTGCCAATTGAGCCACATCGGCGTATCAAATGGGACCTATAGGGCTCGAACCTATGACCCTCTGCTTGTAAGGCAGATGCTCTCCCAGCTGAGCTAAGATCCCATATTGAACGACCCAAGCGGGACTCGAACCCGCGACCTCCGCCGTGACAGGGCGGCGCTCTAACCAACTGAGCCATTAGGCCATTGAAGATGATACCTTCAAAACTTCATACAGATTTCCGATTTTATTTGGTCAAGCCCTCGATCGATTAGTAACAGTCAGCTCCACACGTTACCGTGCTTCCACCTCTGCCCTATCTACCTTGTACTCTTCAAGGGATCTTACTTCCTTATGGAAGGGATATCTCATCTTGAGGGGGGCTTCACGCTTAGATGCCTTCAGCGTTTATCCCTTCCGGACTTGGCTACTCTGCCATGCCGTTGGTCGACAGCAGATACACCAGTGGTCCGTCCATCCCGGTCCTCTCGTACTAAGGACAGCTCCTCTCAAATATCCTCCGCCCGCGCCGGATAGGGACCGAACTGTCTCACGACGTTCTGAACCCAGCTCGCGTACCGCTTTAATGGGCGAACAGCCCAACCCTTGGGACCTGCTACAGCCCCAGGATGCGATGAGCCGACATCGAGGTGCCAAACCACTCCGTCGATGTGAACTCTTGGGAGTGATAAGCCTGTTATCCCCAGGGTAGCTTTTATCCGTTGAGCGATGGCAATCCCACTTTATGCCACCGGATCACTAAGTCCTACTTTCGTACCTGCTCCACCCGTCGGTGTCGCAGTCAAGCTCCCTTCTGCCTTTGCACTCTTAAAATGGTTTCCGACCATTCTGGGGAACCTTTGAGCGCCTCCGATACCCTTTCGGAGGCGACCGCCCCAGTCAAACTCCCGCCTGGCATTGTCCCACCGCTGGATCACAGCGGCTGGTTAGAAACCAATACTGCAGGGTGGTATCCCAACAGTGACTCCATTGAAACTGGCGTTCCAATTTCTCAGTCTCCCACCTATCCTGTACATGCAGTACCGAATCCCAGTACCAAACTGGAGTAAAGCTCCATGGGGTCTTTCCGTCCTGGCGCGGGTAACCAGCATCTTCACTGGTACTTCAATTTCACCGGATGCATTGTCGAGACAGTGCTCAAATCATTACGCCTTTCGTGCGGGTCGGAACTTACCCGACAAGGAATTTCGCTACCTTAGGACCGTTATAGTTACGGCCGCCGTTTACTGGGGCTTAAATTCAAAGCTTCATCTTGCGACTAACCTCTCCTCTTAACCTTCCAGCACCGGGCAGGCGTCAGCCCATATACTTCACCTTACGGTTTCGCATAGACCTGTGTTTTGCTAAACAGTTGCTTGAGCCTATTCTCTGCGGCCCACCTGAAGTGGGCACCTTCTCCGAAGTTACGGGGTCATTTTGCCGAGTTCCTTAACAATGCTTCTTCCGTCGGCCTTAGGATTCTCTCCTCATCCACCTGTGTCGGTTTACGGTACGGGCACATATAAAACAATAGCGGCTTTTCTCGGCACATGGCTCACATACTTCGCTACTTTTATTTCGCTCCACATCACGTCTTTGGCTTGCCAGGCGGATTTGCCAGCCTGACACCTCTTCCGTTTGTACCGGTATTTCCATTCCCGGTTTATGCTTTCCACATGCGTCCCCACAGTTCTGTTTATATGTGGTACAGGAATCTAAACCTGTTGTCCATCGGATACGTCTTTCGACCTCTCCTTAGGCCCCGACTTACCCAGAGCAGATCAGCTTTACTCTGGAAACCTTAGATATTCGGCCGGAAGGATTCCCACCTTCCTCTCGCTACTCATTCCGGCATTCTCTCTTCTTATCCCTCCACTGCTCCTTCCGGTACAGCTTCGTCGGTTTTAAGAATGCTCCTCTACCAATCACTATGTGATTCCTAAGCTTCGGTGTCGTGTTTCAGCCCCGGACATTTTCGGCGCAGGACCTCTCGACCAGTGAGCTGTTACGCACTCTTTGAATGTATGGCTGCTTCTGAGCCAACATCCTGGTTGTCTTTGAAATCCCACATCCTTTTCCACTTAACACGCACTTTGGGACCTTAGCTGTAGGTCTGGGCTCTTTCCCTTTTGACCACCCAACTTATCTCGTGCAGTCTGACTCCCATTCATCATCTACATGGCATTCGGGTTTGATATTCTTTGGTAAGCTTTGACGCCCCCGCGGAAATTCAGTGCTCTACCTCCATAAGACTAAAATGAGGCTAGCCCTAAAGCTATTTCGAGGAGAACCAGCTATCTCCGGGTTCGATTTCTCCCCTACCACACCTCATCGCCACCCTTTTCAACGGATGTGCGTTCGGTCCTCCATTGCCTTTTACGGCAACTTCAACCTGGACATGGGTAGATCACCCGGTTTCGGGTCTACGCGTGCTGACTGAACGCCCTGTTCAGACTCGATTTCTCTTCGGCTCCACACCTTAAGTGCTTAACCTTGCCGGCA